>OLQC01000393.1_pt1 | contig 45961 bp, 42 predicted proteins | sample 1672471 | NCBI WGS metagenome assembly OLQC01 (sample SAMEA3136689, study PRJEB25190) | human gut metagenome | biome: human gut; feature: human-associated habitat; material: faeces | place: Austria | collected 2013 | reverse complement strand
GTAAGGCACAGGACTTTGACTCCTGCATTCGCTGGTTCGAATCCAGCTAGCCCAGGTCTTACAAATTAAATATGGGGTATTAGCTCAGTTGGCAGAGCACTTGACTTTTAATCAAGTTGTCCGGGGTTCGAATCCCCGATGCCTCAGTAACATGGACTTACTACAGTTTTGTGGTAAGTCTTTTTACATTTATTTTACCGAGTTTTTTTCAAAGCATGATAGTAACGTTTTTTCGGGCATACTATACTGAGATGTGAAAAGAAAATGAGGAAAGAGAGGGAAAAACGTGCCATCTACTTATGCACATTATTGCTTTGGAAAAGCAGTTTACAAACAGTTACCAAAAGAGATACAAAAAGAGATCAAAGCATATGGTCCGTTTTACATGGCGGGACTGCATGGACCGGACATTCTGTTTTATTATAAGCCTCTGCGGGCAAATGCAGTCAATCAGATCGGATTCGGAATGCATGCCAGACCGGCGGCAGAATTTTTTCCGGAAGTAACAAAGCAGGAGGTGCAGCAGGCTGTATCAGGATGCAATTCCGTTAGCAGTACAGCTGATCTGTGAATATCGGGATAAGGGACCGTGTGATGAGGTATATCAGTATACATTTGGCGTGGATTAGGAGTATACGATGGAAAAAGAGAAAATGACAAAATTAGAAAAACAATGGGTATTATATGATGTGGGTAATTCAGCATTTGTGATGCTGGTATCCACGATCATACCGATTTATTTTAAAAATATGGCAACGGCAAGTGGAATCTCCGCAGCAAATTCAACCGCATATCTAAGTTATGCAATTTCAATCTCTACGATCCTGGCTGGCATTTGCCATCACGGCAATCTGGTGAATCGCAGTTACCCTTCCTCTGCTTTTGAATTATAAGCAGAACTATTATGTCGAAACAAAAGTATCGGTAAAAGAAACTTTTGTACGCCTGGGAAATATTTTCTCGGAACTGAAAGAAAACAGGAAAGTACTGTTATTCCTGATATCTTTCTTCTTTTACATAGATGGGGTGTATATCATCATTGAAATGTCCACCGCATATGGAAAAGATGTGGGCATCAGCGACAGCAGTATGCTGCTCGCGCTGCTCTTGACACAGGTGGTTGCATTTCCGTGTTCTATCCTGTTTGGAAAATCAGCACGGAAATATGAATCGGAAAAACTGATCTCTGTCTGCATCGGTGCCTATTTTCTGATCGCGCTGATGTTTGTGCTTGGATTCATTACCTTTCAGCTTCAGCGGAATGGCAGTTTTTACGGAAGATGGAAAACTTCGGTTTTTCCGATGTTAGGAAGAAAACCTCTATAGAATCTGAATCGATAATATGGTAAAATGCATCCAAAACAAAGACAGGAGAGCAGCTATGACAGAAAAAGAGAAAATGTTAGCGGGCATGGTCTATGAAGCCGTTTTGGATGAAGATTTAAAAGAGGACCGGTTAAAGTGCAAGGATCTGTGTTTTACAGCAAACCAGCTTCCACCATCTAAGATCAAAGAGCAGAGTGAGATATTTGCATCACTTTTTGCAAAAGCGGGAGAGGACTTTTATATTACCACACCGTTCTGGTGCGATTACGGATATAATATTGAAATTGGAAAAAATTTTTACAGCAATCACAACTGTGTCATCTTAGATTGTGCAAAAGTAACATTCGGTAACAATGTATTTGTAGGGCCGAATTGCTGCTTTGCAACGGCAGAGCATCCGTTGGATGAAACAGAGCGTAACCGCGGACTGGAGACAGCCAGACCGATTCAGGTGGGCAACAGTGTGTGGTTTGGTGCAGGCGTTACGGTCCTGCCGGGCGTTACGATCGGAGATAATGTAGTGATCGGTGCAGGGAGTATCGTGACGAAAGATATTCCGTCGAATGTGATCGCAGTGGGAAATCCGGCGCGTGTCATCCGGAGTCTGGAAAACAGCGGTCTGTATCGGATCGTACCATTAAAAGAAGTATATGCAAAAGACATCTGCGGTTGGAAATATGAAGGAGAATATTCCCTGTACAGTTATTCTTCCTGGGAAATGGCGGTCAGAAATCACTGGGAGATCGCAGATGCGAAAGTACGCGGGCAGGAGTACCGCGGAGTGCTAAATAAAGCAGGAGAGCTGATCGGCTATTTTAAGGTGCATCAGGATGAAAACGGAGAGGTTGAGATAGGACTGGGAATGCGACCGGAAGAGTGCGGTCAGGGCAAAGGGGCAGACTTTGTAAGATCCGTTACGGATTATGTAAAAAAACAGTATCCGGAAAGTCTTGTCTATCTGGAAGTCCGTCTGTTTAATCAAAGAGCCGTGAAGTGTTATGAAAAAGCAGGTTATCAGGTGGTCTGTGAACATGACAGCATCAAGCCATGGGGAACTTTCCGGTACAAGAGAATGGAGTTAAAAAAGGAGGATTAAAGTTCCTTTAAAATGCTTCGGATGATATCCTGTCTGGTTACAATGCCGATAAAAAAGTTACGGTCATCCACGACAGGGATAAAGTTCTGGTTCATGGAGCGCTCTAATAACTCATCCATGGAAACATCGATTTTAACGGCAGGGTTAAAGTCCTTGCGTAGAATGTCGCTGACCTGATAATTTTCCTGTACCCGTAAGTCGTTGTTGCGGTATTCTAAGATATGCCAGAGAAAATCGCCTTCGCTGACACTTCCGACATAGGTGCCATCCTTCGAAAGCACCGGAATGGCAGAATAGCCGTGGGCATGCATTTTTTCAATGCCCTGACGGAGCGTGTTGGTGTCATAGACAAAAGCGACTTCTGATTTATTTTTTAATAACATTAATACGTTCATTGCTTGTTCCCCCGTAAACTACATATTGACGTTCCTAGTGTATGGCATTTTCTGACATTTTTCAACTGCTTTGCAACAGTTATAAGAAACTTTTAAGGAAGTTTAGAGTTGGTTTAGAATTACGAAAAGAATTGACAAGGAGTTCAGAATCCATTAGAATAGGAAAACGGATATGTTAAGCGGGCATGGCGGAATTGGCAGACGCGCTAGATTTAGGTTCTAGTGGGAGACCGTGCAGGTTCAAGTCCTGTTGCCCGTACTCCATTTAAAGAGAAGAAAAGAGGGTTTTCTGAAGTGGTTTAGAGAATCCTTTTTGTGTATAAAAACCCCAAAATCATGCATGAATATGAATTTCATGGAATATGCCCAAATTTATTGACAAACTGGCGGTCAAAATGATAAAATACAACAAAACTATGAGTTAAAAAATAGATTATATTTTGGGGTGCGATGAAGCGGGAAAGGTCTCGCCCTTTTTTTATTTCGGGGTAATACTTTGCCATAGTAAAATGGAAAAGTACACACCTGTCAGGAAATAGGATTCTGCCGCACAAAAATGAGAGGAAATGCTCAGATAAAATATGATCTGGAAACAAGGAGTGAAATCAATGAAAGAATATATTGTCAAACGAGTGTTTCTTGCCGTCGTGACGATATTCGTAATCAGTGCGATTACGTTTTTTGCGATGAACCTGATACCGGGTGGACCGTTCAATACGGAAAAAGCATTAAGCCCGGCAGTTCAAAAAACTTTAGAGGAACGTTACAATCTGGATAAACCGGTGTATGTTCAGTTTGGTCTGTATCTGAAAAATCTGGTACATGGCGACTGGGGCGTAAGCTTAAAGAGCGGACGTGACATCTGGACAGATATGTGGGCAAAGTTCCAGATATCAGCAAAATTAGGAGGTATGGCAGCGATTGTCGCAATCATCGTGGGAATTGTGTTAGGAAGTGTTGCGGCACTGAACCGAAATAAATGGCCCGACCGTGTCATTATTTTCTTTACGACACTGGCAACGGCAATGCCGTCCTTCGTACTGGCAACTCTGCTGCTGTTAGTATTCTGTTTACAATTAGAATGGGTTCCGGTCTGGTCATCCAGTGATCCGAATTATGTGCTGCCTGTCATAGCGTTGAGCCTTTATCCAATGGCATATATCACAAGATTGACAAAAACAAGTATGTTAGATGCATTGAATCAGGATTATGTGCGTACAGCAAGAGCGAAAGGTGTAAGTACAAGAAGAGTGATCTTCAAACATGCACTTCGTAATGCATTGATCCCGGTCGTTACATATGTAGGACCAATGGTAGCCTATATCTTAGTAGGTTCCATGGTAGTAGAGAATATCTTTACCATCGGTGGTCTTGGAACAGCGTTTGTAACAAGTATTACAAACCGTGACTATACGATGATCATGGCAACGACAATTTTCTTAGCGGTTCTCATGGTAATTGCAAACCTGCTTACGGATATTGCTTATAAGATTATCGACCCGCGTATCACATTTGAATAAGAGAGGATAGAGATTTATGCAGAACGAAAATGGAAGTCCGAAAAAGAGTCTGTTGTCCGCTCAGGTCGATTTATCAAAATTTGACAGTTCCTATTTCAGAGCGGCTACGGAAGAGGAAAAAAAGCAACAGGATGTTATGAGTGAATCCACAACATTCTTTAAAGATGGTATCAGACGTTTAAAAAAGAACCCGTTGGCAATGGGAAGTCTGGTAGTGCTGATCTTAATATTGTTAATTATTATCATAGCACCACACATTGTGCCTTACAGCTATGATCAGATCATAACGGTAAACGGTGTCCGTGATAAGAGTGCGAAGAATCTTGGTATGATGGAATACTCCCCAAGAGAACTCCAGTATATGGAAGAAACCGGTGAAAAATTATTCCCGCATATCTTTGGTACAGACAGTCTGTGCCGTGATTACTTTATCCGTGTTATTTACGGAACAAGAGTCAGCCTTGCAGTAGGTCTGGTAGCATCGATCATGGTATTGATCATCGGACTGCTATATGGTGCGATCGCAGGATACTGTGGTGGAAAAGTCGATATGGTAATGATGCGTATCGTCGATGTCATCTATTCCCTGCCGGATATGTTGATGATCATCTTACTTTCCGTTGTATTGAACGTAACGCTGGCACCGGCAATTGAAGGTACGGCACTTTCAAAACTGGGAACGAATATGATCTCCATATTTATCGTATTCGGACTGCTCTACTGGGTAGGTATGGCACGTCTTGTCAGAGGACAGGTGCTTTCCATAAAAAGCAGTGAGTATGTATTAGCAGCAAGATGTATCGGAACAAAAGGAAGTAAAATCTTAAGCAGACATATCATTCCGAACTGTCTGTCTGTTATCATTATTACAACGGCACTTCAGATCCCATCTGCAATCTTTACAGAGAGTTATCTGAGTTTCTTAGGACTGGGTGTTGCAGCTCCGCTGACATCGTTAGGAAGTCTTGCAAATACAGCCAGAGCAGGAATGCAGTCCTATCCGTCCAAACTGGTTATCCCGGCAGTCACGATCTGTCTGATCGTACTGGCATTTAACCTTTTAGGTGATGGATTAAGAGATGCGTTTGATTCAAAATTAAAGTAAGGAGATGCAGAGATGAGCGAAGAAGTAAAGAATACAGATTATGTGCTGAAAGTCGAAAATCTCCATACATGTTTCCATACAGAGTCAGGAGATGTCAATGCCGTAAACGGATTGTCCATGACCTTAGAAGCAGGAAAGACGTTAGGAATCGTTGGAGAGTCCGGTTCAGGAAAATCCGTAACCGCATATTCTATCATGCAGATTTTAGCAGAGACAGGAGAGATTACGGAAGGTTCCGTGAAATATAAGGGTGAGGATATTACAAAGTGGAGTGAAAGAGAACTGCATAATTTCCGCGGTTCTAAGTGTTCTATTATTTTCCAGGACCCGATGACCAGTCTGAACCCTGTATTTACTGTAGGAAATCAGTTGTGTGAGGCAATTCTGCTTCATACGGATAAAAATAAAAAAGAAGCAAAAGAAAGAGCGATCGAAATGCTCACACTCGTAGGAGTGAATGAGCCGGAAAGCCGTATGAAACAATATCCGCATGAGTTATCCGGTGGTATGCGTCAGCGTGTGATGATCGCAATGGCATTAGCCTGTGAGCCGGATATTCTGATCGCAGATGAACCGACCACAGCACTTGACGTAACCATTCAGGCACAGATATTAGAACTGATGCAGGATTTACAGAAAAAACTTGGAATGGCGATCATCATGGTAACACATGACCTCGGTGTCATCGCAAGTATGTGTGATGAGATCATCGTTATGTATGGTGGTCGTGTCTGTGAACGTGGAACGGCAGATGATATTTTCTATCGTCCATGTCATGAGTACACCAAGGGACTGTTACGTTCCATTCCGAGAAAAGACAACATGAATGAACGATTGGTTCCGATTGGCGGTACGCCGATCAACCTTTTAAATATGCCGAAAGGCTGTGCATTCTGCCCGCGTTGTGAGGCAGCAATGAAGATCTGTTTAGATGAAGTACCACAGGAGATTCGCATGAGTGACACACATTTGGCGAGCTGCTGGATGAATGTAAAGAAAATGTATGAAGCACAGGAGGAAAATAAGAATGAGTGAGGAAAAGAATCTGCTGGAAGTCAGCCACTTAAAACAGTATTTTCCGGTGCGTAAAGGATTTCACACCATTCCGTTAAAGGCAGTGGATGATATTTCATTTGCCATCAAGCCGGGAGAGACTCTTGGATTAGTCGGTGAGTCAGGATGTGGAAAAACCACAGTAGGACGTACACTGCTCCGTCTGTATCAGCCGACAGCAGGACGTATCGTTTTTGATGGAGATGTTCTGTTCGACAGCGGAGAGCAGTACGATGAAGAAGGAAAGATCATTGTTGATGCAAATGGAAATCCGGTAAAAAATAAGAGCATTGATGTAGATATGCTTCCATACCGAAAGAAAATGCAGATGGTATTTCAGGACCCATATTCTTCCCTGAATCCGCGAATGACCGTAGAGGACATTATCGGAGAACCGCTGGATGTACATAAACTGTATAGCAGCCGTGCAGAGCGAAGAGACAGAATTTTGGAATTGATGGGATATGTAGGATTGAATGCAGAACATGCAACACGTTATGCACATGAGTTTTCCGGTGGACAGAGGCAGCGTATCGGAATCGCAAGAGCATTAGCAGTAAGACCGAAATTTATCGTCTGTGATGAGCCGGTATCTGCATTGGATGTATCCATTCAGGCACAGGTTGTCAACATGTTTGAAGATTTACAGAAAAAATTTGGCATGGCATACCTGTTTATTGCACATGACTTGTTGATTGTTCAGCATATTTCTGATAGAATTGCAGTAATGTATCTTGGAAAAATGATGGAGATTGCTCCTTCCGACGAGCTGAATAACCATCCGATCCATCCGTATACACTGAGCCTGCTTTCCGCAGTTCCGATTCCGGATCCGGAAACTGCAAGAAAAAGCCATCGTATCGTATTAGAGGGTGACGTTCCAAGTCCGTTGAATATGCCAAGCGGATGTCCGTTCCGTACCAGATGTGCGTATGCAACAGAGCAGTGTGCAAAGGAGATGCCACCGTTAACAGACCGAGGCGGAGAGCATTTTGTAGCATGCTGGAATAAATAATCTGAGCAGGGTTTCTATCTCCACAGTGGAGTGAAACATAAAAAGAAAACAGGAGGGAAAAATTAGAAATGAAGAAAAGACTTATTTCTACCTTATTGGTGGCAGCCATGGCAGTCAGCCTCGTAGCATGTGGCGGCGGCGACAAAAAGGATGCAGCCAAGAAATCTGATTCAGAGTCTAAAAAGAGCACAAACACAGATGTGTTAAACATCAACTTAGCTTCTGAACCAGCGTACCTTGACCCGGCATTAAACAGTTCTGTAGATGGCGGATGTTTAGCAGTGAACTCTTTCGTAGGTCTTTATACCTATGACAAAGACGGAAAATTAGTACCGGCATTATCTGACGGTGAGCCGGAGATTTCCGAAGACAAGACAACTTATACATTTAAGCTGATCAAGTCTAAATGGAGTGACGGAAGCGAGCTGACAGCAAAAGATTTCGCATACAGCTGGAATCGTGCAGCAGCAGAAGCAACAGCAGCAGATTATTCTTATCTGTTCGATGTAATTGACAAAAATGATGATGGTACATTAAAGGTTACAGCTGATGACGATTATACATTAACCGTACAGCTTGCAAGTCCATGTGCATACTTCTTGGATTTATGTGCATTCCCTACATTCATGCCGGTACCACAGGCATCTGTAGAGGCTGCTGACAAAGATGGTTCTAATCCTGGAGCTTGGGCTCAGGAAGCAGGATTTGTCTGCAACGGTGCATACACCTTAGACAAATGGAGCCACAACGAGAGCATGGTATATGTTAAAAATGATAACTACTACGATGCTGAGAATGTAACCATGAAAGAGCTTCACTTCATGTTAAGTGATGATATGACAGCAGTATATGCTGCATACAACAGCGGTGACTTAGATTTCATCGATGAAGTTCCTACTGATGAGATCGCAAAAGCAAAAGAGAGCGATGAGTTCCATGTAATCGATACTCTTGGAACATACTATGTAGCATTCAACGTAAACAGCGAAATGTTCAAAGACAAGACTCCGGAGCAGGCAGCTAAGATGCGTGAAGCAATGAGCCTTATGATCGATCGTAAATACATCGTTGAGACTGTAGCTCAGACAGATCAGAAATTGGCTAACTCTTTCATCCCGGCACTTGTATCTGACGGAAACGGCGGAAAATTCAAGAAAGACGGATATTTCGATGCAGAGAAGACAGGCGCAGACAACGCAAAAGAAGCGATCAAGCTTTTAGAGGACTGCGGATATACATTTAAAGACAATGGAGACGGATCTTACAAGATTTCTCCTGCGCTTACAGTAAACTACATCCTGAATACAATGGACAGCCATCAGAAGATCGCTGAGGCAATCCAGCAGGATTTAGCAGTAATCGGTATCGACACGAAGATTTCTTCTGAGGACTGGAACGTATTCTTAGAGGATCGTAAACAGGGTAAATATGACGTTGCCCGTGAAGGTTGGTTATTAGACTATGATGATCCGATCAACATGCTTGAGATCTTTACAACAGATTCCGGAAACAATGACCCACAGTTTGGTAAAGATGTAAAATCCTGGGCTCCACAGAACTGGGATAAATATGATGAGCTGATCAAACAGATCCGTGTAGAGACAGATTCTGATAAACGTATTGATCTGATGCATCAGGCAGAGGATATGTTAATGGATACATGGGCAGTTGTACCACTTTATGAATACAACGATATGTACATGGAAAAATCTAACGTATCCGGCGATTATGCAAACCTCTTTGGTATGAAGTACTTCATGTACACAACAAAGAAATAATAGTAGTCGTGTGACGATAAGGAAAAGGACTTTGGGAGAATTCCCGAAGTCCTTTTTGTATGGGATAGGGTGTTGGAAGAATAGCTGAATCATTGTGGGGAATTGCCCAAATGAATATTTCAGGTTTCCTTGTGCAGGACATTCCGATGAACCTCTGAATGCAGAAAACGTGTTCGCCAGTGGGCTTCACGATTTCTTGAGTTTCATCTCCATTGCACAAAAGGAAATCTTCCATATTCATTTGGGCAATTCATTTACAGTGTGAATGGGGATTAAAATTAGTCAAATATAAAACGGATATAAACATTGGTTATGGGTACCATACCAGGGAGTTATGGACTGCGAAAAAATGCGGAAAATTGCACGAATTTCCTTGAATTTTCGTGAAAAAGTGTATTGACAGAATCGTTTAGATGGCATAAGATTTTTGTTAAGAAATGTCAAGAGAACAAGGAGGAATTTATTATGAAAAAGGCAGTAAGTATCTTTTTGGTACTCGCTATGGCAGTTGGATGTTTTGCCGGATGCGGTTCTAAAGAAGCGAAGAAAGATGCAGACAAATTCTATATCGGAGGTATCGGACCTACTACCGGTGATGCAGCAATTTACGGAACAGCAGTTATGAACGGAGCACAGATCGCTGTTGATGAGATCAATGAAGCAGGCGGTGTCAATGGAAAGCAGATCGAGTTCAACTTCCAGGATGACCAGAGTGATGCAGAGAAATCCGTTAATGCATACAATACCTTAAAAGACTGGGGTATGCAGGTACTTATGGGAACTGTTACAACAACACCATGTGTTGCAGTAGCAGATAAGACAGCACAGGATAACATGTTTGAGGTTACACCATCCGCATCTTCTACAGATGTTATTGCCGGTGACAATGTATTCCAGGTATGCTTTACAGACCCGAACCAGGGAACAAAATCTGCACAGTATATCGGTGAGAACAAGTTAGCAAAGAAAGTTGCAGTCATCTACAACAGTTCTGATGTATATTCATCAGGTATTGAAGCAAAATTCATTGAAGAAGCAAAGAATCAGGGACTTGAGGTAGTAGCAGAAGAAGCATTTACAGCAGATTCTAAGACAGACTTCTCCACACAGTTAAAGAAAGCTCAGGACGGAGGAGCAGAATTAGTATTCCTTCCGATCTACTACACAGAAGCATCTATCATTTTAACTCAGGCAGATCAGATGGGTTATCAGCCAAAATTCTTCGGATGTGATGGTTTAGACGGACTTTTAGCAGTTAAGAATTTTGATACAAAACTTGCTGAAGGCGTAATGCTCTTAACACCATTCGCAGCAGATGCAACAGATGATTTAACAAAGAAATTCGTAAAAGAGTACAAAGACAAATATGACGAAGTACCAAACCAGTTCGCAGCAGACGCTTACGATGCAATCTATGCGATCAAAGCAGCTATGGAAGAAGCAAAAGTAACACCTGATATGAGCGTAACTGATATGGGAGATGCATTAAAGAGTGCAATGACAAAAGTTACCATCGATGGTTTAACAGGTGATGAGATGTCATGGTCTGAGAGCGGTGAAGTAAACAAAGATCCAAAAGCAGTTGTAATTGAGAACGGTGAATATGTAGGAATGTAAATTCCGGATTTCAAAAAAGACCAATGGTGGGGGATGCCGTAAGGCACCCCCTTTGTTGTTTTTATGAAAAGACTGTGCTATAATAAGACGTTACCACATAAAAGTAATGATACAAGATAGAACCGTCTGCTTTGTATCATTACTTTTATCAAAGAGTTTGTTATGGAAAACGCAAGAAAAAAATAAGAAAGCAAGAGGTGTCCATATGAGTTTTATATCGTATTTGATTAACGGCATCAGTTTGGGCAGTATTTATGCAATTATCGCACTTGGTTATACGATGGTGTATGGAATTGCAAAAATGTTGAACTTTGCCCATGGTGATGTCATCATGATTGGATGTTATGTAGTATTTACCATGATGAGTGGTATGGGAATGCCGGCATTGCCGAGCGTGATCGCAGCGACAGCAATCTGTACGGTATTAGGTGTCGTGATTGAGAAGATCGCATATAAACCGTTGCGAAAAGCAACACCGTTAGCGGTTCTGATCACAGCAATCGGTGTCAGCTATCTGCTTCAGAATATCGCATTGCTGATATTCGGTGCAGATACAAAATCCTTTACTTCTGTAGTATCACTTCCGGCACTGAAATTAGCCGGTGGAAGTCTGGTAATTTCAGGAGTAACAGTTGTAGCAGTTGCAGCCTGCATCATTATTATGATCGCATTGATGCTTTTTATCAAAAAATCCAAAGCAGGTCAGGCAATGTTAGCCGTATCAGAGGATAAAGATGCAGCACAGTTGATGGGAGTAAATGTCAATGGAACAATTTCTTTAACATTTGCGATCGGTTCCGGTTTAGCAGCCATTGCAGGTGTACTGCTCTGCTCCGCATACCCGACCCTGACTCCGTACACCGGAGCAATGCCTGGTATCAAAGCATTTACCGCAGCAGTATTTGGAGGAATCGGTTCCATCCCGGGAGCATTTATCGGAGGAATCCTGTTAGGTGTCATTGAAATCCTTGGAAGAGCCTATGTATCTTCCCAGCTTTCCGATGCGATCGTGTTTGCAGTATTGATTATTGTTCTGCTTGTAAAACCTACCGGTATTTTAGGTAAGACAGTAAATGAGAAAGTGTAGGTGGGCAGGATGAAAAGTAAAATGAATTTTAAGACAATGAAGAAATCTTCAAAAGATGCATTTATTACATATGCAATGGTAGTAATTGTCTATCTGATCATTCAGGCAATGGTTATGAGCGGTTCCATGTCCAGTCTGATGCAGGGAATGTTAGTACCGCTTTGTACCTATTCTATCGTAGCGATCGGATTGAATCTCTGTGTCGGCTACTTAGGAGAATTGAGTCTGGGTCATGCAGGATTTATGTGTGTCGGAGCATTTTCCAGTGCATTTTTCACAAAATGTATGGAGGATTCATCCATGAACCCGACCGTTCGTTTTATCATTGCATTATTGATCGGAATCGTGTTTGCAGCATTTTTCGGATTCCTGATTGGAATTCCGGTATTGCGTCTGCGTGGTGACTATTTAGCAATCGTAACACTGGCGTTTGGTGAAATTATTAAAAACGTTATGAACGTACTTTATGTAGGACGTGATTCAAAAGGATTTCATTTTTCCATTAAGGATGCAACAGCATTAAACATGGATACAGACGGTGAACTGATCGTTAATGGTGCAAAAGGAATTACCGGAACACCACACCAGTCCACATTTACCATCGGTGTGATCTTGATCATTCTCTCTTTGATCGTTGTATACAATCTGGTAAATTCCAGAAGCGGACGTGCGATCATGGCAATTCGTGATAACCGTATTGCAGCAGAATCCGTTGGAATCAATGTAACCAAATTTAAACTGATGAGCTTTACGATTTCAGCAGCCATTGCAGGAGCCGGCGGTGTGCTCTATGCACATAACCTGTCAACACTGACGGCGCTTCCGGCAAACTTCGGATACAATATGTCCATTATGATCCTGGTATTTGTAGTACTTGGAGGAATCGGAAATATCAGAGGTTCTATCATTGCAGCAGTGATCTTAACCTTATTACCGGAGTTATTGAGAGGACTGAGCGATTACCGTATGTTGATCTACTCTGTTCTGTTGATCGCAATGATGCTTTTTAACTGGGCACCGGGAGCAAGAGTGTTCAGAGAACGCATGAAGAGCAAATTAAAAAAGACAAAGGAGGAAGCATAAGATGGCATTATTAGAAGTAAAAAGTCTTGGAATCTCCTTTGGAGGACTTCGGGCAGTAGATGATTTTAATCTGAAAATAGAAAAAGGTCAGTTGTATGGTCTGATCGGACCAAACGGTGCCGGCAAGACCACGGTATTCAATATGCTGACCGGTGTATACAAACCAACCGATGGAAGTATTTTCCTAGATGGAGAAAATATTACAGGTAAAAAGACGATCGATATCAACAAACATGGAATCGCAAGAACATTCCAGAATATCCGTCTGTTCCATCAGCAGAGTGTAATTGATAATGTGAAGATCGGACTTCACAATGAGCATACTTATTCCACACTCAGCGGAATCCTGCGTCTGCCGTCCTATCGTAAGACGGAAAAAATAATGAATGAAAAGGCAATGGAGCTGTTAGAGGTGTTCGACCTTCAGGATGAAGCAGATATCCTTGCATCTAATCTGCCTTATGGAAAACAGAGAAAATTAGAGATTGCAAGAGCATTAGCAACAGACCCGAAATTATTATTGTTAGATGAGCCGGCAGCCGGAATGAACCCGAATGAAACAAAAGAACTGATGGAGACAATCCGTTTTGTAAGAGATAAATTCGACATGACCGTGCTTTTGATCGAGCATGACATGAAGCTGGTTTCCGGTATCTGTGAGGAACTGACGGTGCTCAACTTCGGGCAGGTGCTTGCACAGGGAAAAACCGGTGATGTACTGAATAACCCGGAAGTTATCAAGGCATATCTGGGAGAATAGGAGGGAATCTGAAATGTCAATGCTTGAAGTAAAAGATTTAGAAGTATATTATGGAGTGATTCAGGCAATCAAGGGAATTTCCTTCCATGTAGAAGAGGGGGAAGTCATTGCACTGATCGGAGCAAACGGAGCCGGAAAGACCACAACATTGCAGACCATTACGGGAATGCTGAATGCACAGGCAGGAAGCATTCAGTTTGAAGGAACGGAGCTTACAAAGATTCCGGGACATAAGATCGTATCTATGGGAATGGCACACGTTCCGGAAGGAAGACGTGTATTTGCACAGTTGTCCGTGTTAGAGAACTTAAAGCTCGGAGCTTATACCAGAAAAGATAAGACCGAGATCGAAGAGAGTTTAAAGCGGGTATACAAGAGCTTCCCACGTTTGGAGGAAAGAAAGAACCAGTTAGCAGGAACTCTTTCCGGTGGTGAGCAGCAGATGCTTGCCATGGGACGTGCGTTAATGAGTAAACCGAGAATTGTGTTGATGGATGAACCGTCCATGGGATTGTCACCGATTTTTGTAGAAGAGATTTTTAACATCATCAAAGAGATTTCAGCAGAAGGTACGACTGTCTTACTGGTAGAGCAGAATGCAAAAAAAGCACTTTCCATTGCAGACCGTGCATATGTACTTGAGACAGGAAAGATCGTACTTGAGGGAGATGCAAAAGATCTTTTGAATGATGAATCCATTAAAAAAGCATATTTAGGAGAGTAGGTGTTTGTATGGGCAATACGGTAATTACAATTGCAAGAAGTTACGGAAGTGGCGGAAGAACGTTAGGAAAACTTCTCGCAAAAGAGTTGGGGATCAACTACTATGACAGAGAGCTGATCCGTATGGCATCTGATGAGAGCGGAATCAATGAAGCTTTATTTGGCGAGGTGGATGAAAAATTAAAAAAATCCCCGCTTTTCAGAATCGTAAAAAGGACATATCGGGGGGAGATCATTCCACCGGAAAGCGGCGAGTTCGTATCCGATGACAACCTGTTTAACTATCAGGCAAAGGTGATCAGACAGCTTGCTGAGGCAGAGTCCTGTGTTATTATAGGAAGATGTGCAGATTATGTGCTGAAAGAATTTGACCATGTCATCAGCCTGTTCTTCTATGCACCACGCGAGGATTGCATCAGACGTGTGCAGGAGATTTCAAGTGAACCGGAAAAAGAGATCATCAAAAAAATCGAAAAGACCGACAAATACCGTGCAGAGTATTACAGATACTATACGGGCAAAGAGTGGAACGATGCCAGAAATTATGATTTCTGCCTGAACACCACCTCCATGAGCTATGAAAAGCTGGTGGAAGTAGTAAAATCTTATATTGATATCTGCAGGAAATAAAGATGGAAGCATTTGAAATCGAACGAAAGTTTTTAGTCAAAAAGCTGCCGGAGGATTTAGAAAAATATGAATGCCGGCAGTTAGAACAGGGTTATCTGTGTACAGAGCCGGTCGTGCGTATCCGACGTTCCGATGATACCTACACACTGACCTATAAAGGAAAAGGTCTGTTAGTACGGGAGGAATACAATCTGCCACTGACCAAAGAGGCATATGAACATCTAAAGCCAAAGGCAGACGGTATTCTTATCACAAAAAAACGCTATAAGATACCCTATCAGAGCTATATGATCGAACTGGATATTTTTGAAGGAGAATTAGCATCTTTGCAGCTTGCAGAAGTGGAGTTCCCGACAAAAGAAGAGGCGGAAGCATTTGAGGCACCGGAGTGGTTCGGTGAGGATGTGACATTTTCCGGTCAATACCAGAACAGTTCCTTAAGCAAAAGAAATAAGTAAAAGGTCATATAAGAAGAAATAAAAAGAGATCAAATAAAAAGATTTCCGCGTCAGGAAATGTGACGTGGGAATCTTTTTGATTCATATTGGATTCTGGTACGGATGCAGCGTTTTAATTCCAAAAAACGCTGGGTGGTCGGTCCATCTTCAATGACCAGATCAGATACCACTGCCATCGTATCGATCATGTGGTCATCTACAATATCTTCCATTTCATTTAAAATCGTATAACGTTCTTCGTCAGAATCCGCATCCAAGAAAGCCATCAGTTGTGGAGAAATACCGTCCGGAAGTTCTTCCGTAGTATCTTCCGATACAACGGTATCATTCTTAGTATCAGTATCGGTGTCTATCCGCTCAAAACGCATCGGCTGTGTACTGTCCGGATATTTTACAAAATCTGTCTCGCTCAGAAACATCGAAAGTGGTCTGACGTAGACCTTAAAATCATCATAAAGTGCCTGATAGACTACCATATCCTCGCCTGTTTCCGTGTTCAGCGCGAGTGTGACAATCTGGTAAAGTCCGCCTTTAAAATGCCGGTATCTCCAACCGGGCTGTGGTAATTGTTTTTCCATAAATCATGCCTGCTTTTCTAATAATTAATATCTGTTTAGAAGTTCCATGCCCTCTGCTACAAAATCCCGCTCAAACGTAAGATGCGGTTCATAGCCTTTGACCATCAGATCATCTAAAGTACGCATCAGGTCTTCAGAGGTTTCATCAGAAGTTGTGGAGTCAGGAAGTACGGAGTTCATGGCCGGATTCCCGGAAGAGTCAGCGACCGGAACTGTAACGGTCTTCGTAACCTTAGTATCCATATTCTGCGGGACATCTTTTGAAAATTCTGTCGGATCTGAAAGTTTGTCTTTTGAAAAATCTTCAGAGACATTTCGTTTTGCTCTCGTAAAGACATTTTCCTTTGGTTCCTGCGGTTTAGAATGTTTTCTGGATACAGGGGAAGATTTCGGGTAACTTTCGGTTGGATGTGTTTTTGGATAAGTATAGCCTTTCGTATTTTTGGCATTTTTTGCTTTTTCCTGTTTATTCTGGCGAGCTGATCTTAAAAGAATCAAAGCTACGATAACCAGCCATATGATAAACGTACCCATAAATCACCTTTCCATTTCTCTGAATTATCTGTCTGATGCTACGACTCTATTATAATGAATTTGCATCAAAGAAACAACTGTAAAATCAAAGAAGCATAACTGGACAAACAAAAGGGGACAGTCTATAATGAAGAAAATAAAAAAGTCAGTACAGGAGGAAAGAGCATGGCAAAAGTAGGAATCTTTTTTGCGGACGGTTGTGAAGAAATTGAAGGACTTGCTGTTGTGGATATTTGCCGGAGAGCAGGATTAGAAATAGAGACCATTTCCATTATGGGAAGAGATATTGTGGCTGGTTCCCATCGAATCAAATTCCAGACAGATGCGGTATTTGAAGATGTGGATTTTGATACATTAGATGGAGTGATCCTGCCGGGCGGAATGCCGGGAACATTGCAGTTAGGGGATCACGAAAGAGTGAACGGGATCATCCGGGAATTTGCAGAGCAGAAAAAACTGGTGGCTGCAATCTGTGCCGCACCGAGTGTCTTAGGAGCAGCAGGGATCTTAGAGGGAAAGACTGCTGTCTGCCATCCGGGATTTGAAGGCGAATTGAAAGGTGCCAACGTCATTTATGAAAATGTGGCAGTGGATGAAAATATCATTACCAGCCGCGGCATGGGAACGGCATTTGACTTCGGACTTGCTATTGTCAGCTACTTCATGGATGACGAAGTTGTTGCAGATGTCAGAACACATATGATCTATTAATTGAATTTGTAAAAACTTACCAACATATTTTTATTGTAAACAACCATACTAGTATCAAGACAAGCGGCAACGCAGTCTTAGAATAGATTACAGTAAAAATTATGGAGGTGAAACCTATGAGCTCAAATACAAGTTCAGGTTCTAACACAAGCAGCATGGCAGTGCCAGAAGCAAAAGAAGCAATGAAACGTTTTAAAGAGGAAGTTGCATCCGAAATCGGAGTACCGTTAAAAGAGGGTTACAACGGAGATTTAACCAGCAGACAGGCTGGTTCTATCGGAGGCGAGATGGTCAAGAAAATGATCATGAAGCAGGAAGAGCAGATGTCCGGAAGATAGAGGAGTGATGAGAAGTCCGAAATGTGGAAACCCATATTTCGGACTTCTTTGTTTGAAAGAAAATAATTTTGTTCTGTGTTTATAAAAGAAAAACGCATGATGAAGCGTGGATTTATCAAAAATAGATATTTTATTGACAAGAATATACAAAAAAAAGCTAAATTATCTTGGAAAAATCACAAATATGTATTATAATAAAGGCAATATATATAAGAGAAAGTGTACGCATAAAGGAGGAATAAGTATGTTTGGAAATAAAAATACCGGTTCAAAAGCACATACGGGTTCTGGAAATACAGGGGAAGCGTTAGAAAAGTACCAAAAGATCTATGGTGAAATGGGACATATGATGGAGACAATTGGTTTTGATACCCAGCAGCTCTCCTGGCTTGCAAAGAAGAACAAAGAAGCCTTTGCAACACTCGTAACGAAAAACCATAAGATTGCAGAATTTTCAAATGAGAATCTGACGAAAGTAGAAGAAGTAGAGAACGGCATCCGTCAGGTTAGCAGTAGCAGTGAAGAGATCAACAGCAGTATTACCAAGGTTGAGGCAGAGGCTGACAAGACACTGGATCAGGTAAGTGACGGACGTAATACCGTCATGGAGACTTATGAGATCTTAAAAGAATTAGATAATACTTTTAAGGTAACACAGGAGACCAATGAAAATCTGTTAGAATCTTCTAAGAGCATCCAGAAGATCGTAGAGTACATAAAAAATATTTCAGAGCAGACCAACCTGTTATCTTTAAATGCAAGCATTGAAGCAGCTCGCGCAGGTGAGCATGGAAAAGGATTTGCCATTGTAGCAGGTGAGGTAGGAAAACTTGCAAATGAGACAGACAGCTTTATCGGAGAGATCGAGCAGATCGTCAAGAAATTAGAAGAAAATGTCAGCAGTGCACATCAGTCCATCGAACATTCCGGAGATTCCATCAATCGTCTGAATGATATGATGAGCAAGACCGTAGAGGTTTTAAACCAGACACAGGGTTCTGTTGATAGTATGAAAGAGAGCATGGCACAGCTTACCAATGTTTCTAACAGAAACGTAAGTGTGTCCGCAGATATGGAAAATGCACTGAATGATTTAGTGGATCACATTTCATCCAGTGATAATGAGACAAGAGAATCCATTGCGATGATCGAGAGCCATCAGGCAAAGAATGATTCCTTATTAGAAGGCTGTGATAACTTGAACAACAAGTGCGAGAAACTGCAGTATCTGATGTGTGAGATCAAGGATAAAGATGAGATCACGATCGGAATCAATCCGTTTACTTCACCGGAAGACATTAAGCAGATGTATGCTCCGATCTTAGAGAGGATCTTTAAATCCATTGGCAAGAAAGCCAAAGTTATGATCGTAAAAGATTACGATTCCCTCGGCATCCATATCAAAGACGGTGTCTTAGATGGTGGATGGTTCTCGCCGATGGCGTATACAACAGCATATGAGATTGCAGACATCACACCGGTAGCAACACCAAAAGTAAATGGTAAAGATTATTACAACGGATATATTATTACAAGAACAGATTCCGGAATCAATTCCATCAGCGATCTGGAAGGAAAGCATTTCGGATATGTAGATAAAGGAAGTGCATCAGGATATCTTTATGCAAGATACAGCATCCAGCAGGATGGTCATGATCCGGAGAACTTCCTCGGCGAAGTTACATTTGCAGGAAGCCATGATCAGGTTATCGCAGGTGTATTGAGCGGAGAGTACGATGCAGGTGCAACTTACAACGAGGCTTATGAGAAAGCAGAGAAAAATGGTGCCGATATGTCTAAGATCAGAATTATTTCTAAGACCGGTAACATTCAGAAGGATGCAATTGCATTCTCGAACAAGATAGATCCTGAACTGATGAAGACGATCAAAGATGCATTTGTGAACTTCCACGACTTCAACGGTCTGAACACTCCGGTAACCGGATTCGTAGAAGGTAAGGATTCTAACTATGATTTGATTCGTGATGTGCAGAAAAGTAAATAAAGTTTGAAAAAAAACTGGTATTTTTCCTGACACTGTGCTATAATTTCTAAATGACTGCTAAAAGGACAGCTTTCTGTCCTTTTTCGCAGTCCTAAGCATGGAAGTACATCGTATTTATATATAAGGAGGAAATTGTAATCATGAGTGTACAGGTAGAGAATCTCGAAAAGAGCATGGCAAAACTTACCATCGAAGTTTCTGCCGAGAAATTAGAGGAAGCTTTACAGGAAGCATACAACAGACAGAAAAACAGAATCAGTCTTCCTGGATTCCGTAAAGGTAAAGTGCCAAGAAACATGGTAGAGAAAATGTATGGACCGGAAATCTTTTATGAAGATGCAGCAAATCTTTTAATCCAGAAAGAATACGGAGCAGCAGTAAAAGAGAGCGGTGAAGATGTTGTTTCCCAGCCGGAGATTGACATCGTTCAGTTAGAAAAAGGAAAACCATTCATTTTTACAGCAGAAGTTGCCGTAAAACCGGAAGTAACACTTGGCAAGTACATGGGCGTAACAGTTACTAAGATTGATACGACTGTTACAGACGAAGAAGTAGATGCAGAAGTAGAAAGACAGAGAGAAAACAATGCCCGCAGCATTACCATCGAAGACAGACCAGTTGCTGATGGAGATACAACAGTCATCGACTTTGAAGGATTCGTAGATGGAGAGGCATTTGAAGGCGGTAAGGGAGAGAATTATCCGTTAGTGATCGGTTCCCATTCCTTCATTGATACATTTGAAGATCAGCTGATCGGCAAGAACTCAGGTGAGGAAGTAGAAGTAAACGTTACTTTCCCGGAAGAGTATCAGGCAGAAGATTTAGCCGGAAAACCTGCAGTATTTAAAGTAAAGATCAACGAGATCAAGGGAAAAGAACTTCCTGAATTAGACGATGATTTTGCACAGGATATTTCCGAGTTCGATACTCTTGCAGAATACAAAGAGGATGTTAAGAAAAAACTTCAGGAGCAGAAAGAAGCTGCTGCAAAACGTGATAAAGAGGATGAGGCAATCCGTAAGATCATTGATAAATCTAAAATGGAGCTGCCTGCACCAATGATCGAGATGCAGGTTCAGAACATCATCAACGATTTTGCAACCAGAATTTCCCAGCAGGGACTTAGCATGGAGCAGTACATGCAGTTCTCAGGAGCAACGATTGACAGCTTAAAAGAGCAGGTACGTCCGGATGCAATTGAGCGTATCCAGAGTTCTCTTGTATTAGAGGAGATTGCAAAAGCAGAAAACATCGAAGTATCTGATGAAGAATTAGATAAAGAGTTCGAGAGACTGGCAACAGCTTACAGAACAGATGTAGAGAGCTTAAAAGAATATGCCGCTGAGAGTGAGATTCAGGCAATTAAAGATGACCTTGCACTTCAGAAAGCAGCAGATCTCATTATGGAAAACGTAAAAGAGAGAGCAAAACCAAAGAAGAAAGCAAAAGAAGAAGACAAGGATACAGATAAAGAAGAAAAATAGTAAGCGTTGAATTGCAGACTGGTTCTATCACAGGACCGGTCTGTAGTAGATTTTAAGCACTATTTTATAAAGTTTTTATAAATTGGAGGTTATATCATGAGTTATATTCCTTATGTCATTGAACAGAACAGCCGTGGAGAACGTTCTTACGACATCTATTCAAGATTATTAAAAGACAGAATTATATTTCTCGGAGAAGAAGTAAACGAAGTGACTGCAAGCAGTATTGTGGCACAGATGTTATTCTTAGAGTCAGAAGATCCGGGGAAGGATATTAATTTCTATATTAATTCACCGGGAGGCATTGTACCCTGTGGATTTGCAATTTATGATACAATGCAGTATATTAAGTGTGATGTTTCTACCATTTGTATCGGTATGGCTGCGAGTATGGGAGCATTTCTGTTAGCCGGTGGTACAAAAGGCAAGAGAATGGCATTGCCGAATGCTGAGATCATGATCCATCAGCCGTCCGGCGGAGCAAAAGGACAGGCAACGGAGATCCAGATCGCAGCAGAGAACATTTTAAAGACAAAGAAAAAATTAAATGAGATTATCGCTGCGAACACAGGAAAACCGATTGAGCAGGTGGCACAGGATACCGAGCGTGATTATTACATGAGTGCCGAAGAAGCAAAAGAATACGGTATCATTGACAGTATCATTACAAACAGATAATTGTGAGTAAAAAGTGAGGGCAGCTCAAAATGAAGATTTGACAATTTTGGGATGTCCTCGTTGTAGATTGAAGGGAGAGTATATGGCAGGACGTAATATAGAAGACAAGATCAGATGTTCTTTTTGCGGAAAGTCACAGGAACAGGTCCGTAAGATGATTGCGGGACCAAATGGTGCATTTATCTGCGATGAATGTGTAGAGGTATGCACAGAAATTATCGAGGAAGAATTTGAAGAAGAGGAAAATGTGCAGCCGGAAGGCATGGCAGAGGAGATTCATCTCTATAAGCCGGAAGAGCTGAAAGCATTTTTAGATGAATATGTTATCGGACAGGACGAAGCAAAAAAAGTGCTGTCTGTGGCAGTTTACAATCATTATAAGAGAATTACCGCTCCATTGGATTTAGATGTGGAGCTTCAGAAAAGTAATATTCTGATGTTAGGACCGACCGGTTCCGGTAAGACACTGTTAGCACAGACGTTAGCACGTATTTTAAATGTACCGTTTGCAATTGCAGATGCAACCACACTGACAGAAGCCGGATATGTAGGTGAGGATGTGGAAAATATTCTGCTTAAGATCATTCAGGCAGCAGACTATGATGTGGAACGTGCACAGTACGGTATCATCTATATTGACGAAATTGATAAGATTACGAAAAAATCTGAAAACGTATCTATTACAAGAGATGTTTCCGGTGAGGGTGTACAGCAGGCACTTTTAAAGATTTTAGAAGGAACAACGGCAAGTGTACCACCACAGGGTGGAAGAAAGCATCCGCATCAGGAGCTGATCCAGATCGACACCACAAATATCCTGTTCATCTGCGGAGGTGCGTTTGACGGATTAGAAAAAATTGTGGATGCCAGAACAGAGCAGGGTTCGATGGGATTCAATGCAGAAATTGCAGATAAGAACCACCAGAAGATCAGCGAAGCATTCCAGAAAGCAATACCGGAAGATTTCATTAAGTTTGGCTTGATACCGGAGTTTATCGGACGTGTACCGGTTACCGTATCCTTGAATGAATTAGATGAAGAGGCAATGATCCGCATTTTGAAAGAGCCAAAGAATGCACTGGTAAAACAGTATCAGAAACTCTTTGAATTAGACGGAGTGCGTCTGAACTTTGAAGAAGAAGCATTAGAGGCAATTGCGAAAAAAGCGATCGAGAGAAAGACCGGAGCCAGAGGACTTCGTGCGATCGTCGAAGGCATTCTGCTCGATCTGATGTATCGTGTGCCATCCGATGAATCGGTAATCGCATGTACGATCACAAAAGATTCCGTAGAGGAAGAAAAGGAACCAATGATTGAAAAAAATATCGCATAAACAGGGGTTGATATTTGATGAGTAGTATTATAAAACAATTACCAACTGTTGCGTTAAGAGGGCTAACCATACTGCCAGGCATGGTAGCCCATTTTGACGTTAGCAGGGAAAAATCAATAAAGGCAGTAGAAGAGGCAATGATGGATGAGCAGGAGATTTTTCTTCTGACTCAGAAAAATCCGGAAGAGGAAGAGCCGGTGGCAGAAAATCTGTATAGCATCGGACTGGTAGCAGAGATCAAACAGGTCATTAAAATGCCAAATGATCTTGTGCGTGTATTAGTCGAGGGCATCGAGCGTGCAGAGCTGAATTGTTTTACGGAGACGGAAGAATATCTTTTAGCGGAAGTGATCCGTTTTACAGAGGATGGCTTAGAGGATATCCCGGAAAATGCCAGAGAGGCGATGATCCGCTGCTTAGAAGAAAAATATGAGCAGTTCTGCTCTTATAATGCAAAGAATGGCAAAGAAGCAGCAAAGTCAACACAGGAGATCCATGAATTAGACCGTCTGATCGATACGATCGCAAACAGTATTCCAATCGGCTATGAGGAGAAGCAGAGGATCTTAGAAGCAGTTACCATTACAGAGCGTTATGAAGTTCTGATGGCAATCCTTCTACGGGAAATTGATATTGCAACGATCCGTAATGACCTTGCGATGAAGATTAAGAGTAAGGTAGAGAAGAATCAGAGAGAATATATTTTAAGGGAACAGTTAAAAGTCATCCGTGAGGAATTAGGGGAAGACAATACCCAGAGCGATGCAGAACAATACGAAGAGTCCTTAAAGAAGTTAAAAGCACCAAAAGAAGTAAAGGAACGGATCCAAAAAGAGATTGACCGTTTTAAAAATATTTCTTCGAGTTCTTCGGAGAGTGCGGTAACACGCGGCTATATCGAGACATTGTTAGAACTGCCGTGGAATAAGGCATCAAAAGACAATAAGGATTTAAAGAATGCAGAGCGTATTCTTGATGAGGACCACTATGGCTTAGAGAAGGTCAAGGAGCGAATGTTAGAATTTTTAGCAGTCCGTAACCTGACGAGCAAGGGAGACAGCCCGATCATCTGTTTAGTAGGACCTCCGGGAACAGGAAAAACCAGTATTGCACGTTCAGTAGCCAAGGCTTTGGATAAAAAATATGTCCGTATCTGCTTAGGCGGTGTCCGTGATGAAGCAGAGATCCGTGGACATAGAAAGACTTATGTCGGAGCAATGCCGGGACGTTTAGTGAACGGATTGCGCAGTGCAGGCGTGAAGAATCCGCTGATCTTATTAGATGAGATCGACAAGATCAGCAGTGACTACAAAGGAGATACGGCTTCCGCACTGTTAGAGGTGCTGGACTCCGAACAGAATAACAAGTTCCGTGACCACTATGTAGAGATTCCTATTGATCTATCGGAGGTGCTTTTCATAGCAACGGCAAATTCCGTACAGGATATCCCAAGACCGCTGCTAGACCGTATGGAGCTGATCGAAGTCAGCAGTTATACGGAAAATGAAAAAGAGCATATTGCCAAAGAGCATCTGATCCAGAAACAGATGAAGAAAAACGGTCTCAAAGACGGGGAGCTTACGATCAGCAGTTCCGCACTGCGCCGCATGATCTCCGGATATACCAGAGAAGCCGGAGTGCGTAATTTAGAGCGTAAGATCGGAGAAATCTGCCGGAAGGCAGCCAGAGAGATCTATCAGGGAGATAAGACAAAGATCAAGATCACCGAGAGTAATTTAGAAAAATATCTTGGAAAAGAAAAATACAGCTTTGACAAGGCGAATGAACAGGATGAGATTGGTATTGTGCGTGGACTGGCATGGACAAGCGTCGGTGGAGATACCCTGCAGATAGAGGTCAATGTTATGCCGGGCAAGGGCGATATTAAATTGACCGGGCAGCTTGGCGATGTGATGAAGGAGTCCGCTCAGATCGGACTTAGTTATATCCGTGCCATCAGTAAAAAATGGGGCATTGACAAAGAATTTTTTAAAGAAAACGATATACACATCCATGTTCCGGAAGGGGCTGTGCCAAAAGACGGACCGTCTGCCGGAATCACGATGGCAACAGCAATGCTTTCAGCGGCGACAGGTAAAAAAGTACGGGCTGACATTGCAATGACAGGAGAGATCACACTGCGTGGAAGAGTGCTTCCGATCGGAGGTTTAAAAGAAAAACTATTAGCAGCGAAAAATGCGGGAATTAAAACCGTATGTGTTCCGAAGAAAAACGAAAAAGATGTAGAAGAGGTTTCAGCAGAGATTACCAAAGGACTTGAAATCGTCTATGTGGAAAGCATGGATGAGGTTTTAGAGCAGGCTTTTACAGCATAGAAACATCAGGATATGGAAAGCAGGAGAAATCATGATTATCAAAGAGGTAAATTTAGAGACTGTCTGCGGTTATACAAGTAAACTGCCGGACAACCAAAAACCGGAAATTGCGTTTGCAGGAAAATCAAATGTCGGAAAATCATCTCTGATCAATGCGTTGATGAACAGAAAGTCGTTAGCAAGGACATCTGCACAACCGGGAAAGACACAGACCATTAATTTTTATAATATCAATGATGTGATGTATTTAGTAGACCTTCCGGGATATGGTTATGCGAAGGTGGCAGAATCAGAGAAAAAAAAGTGGGGACAGATGATCGAGAATTATCTGCATAACTCAAAGCAGCTTCGGGCAGTATTTTTACTGATTGATATCCGTCATGCGCCTTCTGCGAATGATAAGATGATGTATGACTGGATCGTCTATCAGGGATACGAGCCAATTATCATTGCGACAAAGATGGATAAGCTCAAAAGAAGCCAGATATCGAAGCATGTGAAGCTAGTCAGAGAAGGACTTGGATTGAAAAAAGAGAGTATCGTCATTCCGTTTTCTGCAACCAGCAAGCAGGGAAGAGAAGAGATCTGGAATCTGATGGATTCCATTTTAGAGAGTGAAGTTTCGGAGAATGAAGATGAATAGAAAAAAGTATGGATTTGTATTCTGCCTGCTGGTCGTGATCGCAATGATCTCCCTTGGTACGGTTTCGATTTATGTTAACCATGAGGAGAAAAAAGAGGCGACAGAACAGCTTCGGGTGGTCACCTCTTTTTATCCGATGTATGTTGCTGCGATGAATGTCACAGACAGCTGTGAATCAGTCACTTTGGAAAATCTGAGTGAACCACAGACCGGATGTTTACACGATTATCAGCTGACACCGGAAGATATGGTGCTGCTTTCAAAAGCAGATGTATTTATCATCAATGGTGGAGGTATTGAAAACTTTTTATCGGAGGTTGCTTCGCGTTATCCAAACCTGACGATCATCGAGGCAGGAGAAGGTATCGAAATGTCCGGTGAAAATGCACATCTGTGGATGGATACAGAGAAATATCAAAAGCAGGTGCAAAACATTGCCAAAGGTCTGTCAGAAGTGGATGAGACAAATAAAAAAATCTATCAGAAAAATGCAGATGCCTATTGTGAACAGATAGCTGATCTGACAGAAGAATATCGTGATACCTGTAATGGCAACGGTCAGAAAGTAGTTCTTTTCCATGAGGGATTAGAATATGCGGCAAATGAGTGGAATATGAATGATGTCTATACACTGAATCTTGACGAGGAACGTCAGGTCAGTGCTGGCGAAGTTGCCGATGTGTTGTCAGCGATTCAAAAAGACGGTGCAAAGATGATTTTAGCGGAACGGACTTACGGCGAAGAATTAGCAGAAAGTGTAAAAAAAGAGACAAATGTTCCGGTAGTCTATTTAGACACCTGTGTACGGGGAAAATATGAAAAGGATGCCTATTTAAAAGCGATGCGCAGCAATTTAGAGGCGTTAAAGGAGGCATTGCAGTGATGAAAAAAATTATCGAACCCTGTGGGCTGCACTGTATCAAGATGAACCACTTAGGTGTAACGATTGGAAATCAGACTATTTTAGAAGATGTCAATATGCACATTCACTGTGGGACACTGAATGCAGTGATCGGACGCAACGGTGCCGGTAAGACCACCCTGATCCGGGCAATTTTAAATGATATTCCGCATGAGGGAAGTATTGATTTTCGTGATACGGAAAACGGTCATATGCGGCGCATGAAGATCGGTTATGTGCCACAGTCTTTAAATATTGAAAAAAGGACACCACTCAGTGTCTATGATCTGATGGCATCTTATCAGGGAAAGGCACCGGTATTTTTATATAAGAAAAAGCGGCTCTATGAAGAAATTCAGGAAGCCCTGCGTATTTTTGAGGTAGAAGATCTGATCGACAGACAGGTGTGCAATCTTTCCGGCGGTCAGCTTCAAAGGGTGCTGTTGTCAATGGCAATTATGGATGAGCCGAATCTTTTATTATTAGACGAACCGGTGTCCGGTATTGACCAGAACGGTATGGAATTATTCTATCGGACCATGGATTATTTAAAGAAAAATTTTGATCTGGCAATTATCCTGATCTCCCATGATCTGGACTATGTGGCAAAGTATGCAGACAAAGTCCTGCTACTGAATAAAACGATCCTAAAGCAGGGAACGCCGAAGGAAGTTTATGCAAGTGAGGAGTTCGAACGTATCTTTGGAATGGAGGGAAGAGCGTGATGCAGGCTGTTTTTACCGAATGGTTAGAATACGGTTTTATGAAAAATGCACTGCTGGCAGTTCTGATCATTACTCCGTTATTTGGAATTCTTGGAACGATGATCGTGAATAAAAAAATGGCATTTTTCTCAGATTCATTAGGACATTCCGCATTGACCGGAATTGCGATCGGAGCTGTGCTTGGAATGAAAGATACGACACTTTCCATGATCCTTTTTGCAATCGTATTTGCGCTGCTCTTAAATAAGATCGCGGAAAAGAGTACCGCATCTACCGATACGCTGATCTCTGTTTTTTCTTCGGCAAGTATGGCACTTGGACTTGCTATTTTGTCAAAGGGAGGCAATTTCAGTAAATATTCAGCATTGCTGGTTGGAGATATTTTGAGCATTACCAGACGGGAAATTCTCTATTTAGTAGCTATTTTTGCAGTAACATTAGTCTTCTGGGTGCTGGCATTTAACAAACTGTGTGCCGAGAGTGTCAATGTGACGCTTGCAAAGAGCAAGGGGATTCCGGTAAAAGTCATAGAGAATCTGTTTTCCATATTGATTGCACTTATCGTTATGCTTTCCATCAAATGGATCGGGATTCTTTTGATCAATGCACTGTTGATCCTGCCGGCAGCATCCAGCCGGAATATTTCGCAGAATATGAGGGAATATCATTTCTTTTCTGTGGTATTTTCCATTTTTTCCGGAGTGCTGGGACTTCTGGTGTCGTACTATACAAATGTTGCGACAGGTCCGATGATCGTGTTGATCGCATCGGTGATTTACTTTTCTACTTATGCCTATGGACGGAGGTTTGCGTAGTGAATAAGGACCCATTTAAAGAATATGTGAAACAGTCGGAACCGGGGAAGCGTGATAAGGGCTATGCGTGGCATACTGCGATTGGACTTCAGGCGGTAGATGGGTTACAGCCATTCCAATATTTGCTGGATACGGCAATTGAAACATAGAGGGGAATACAAGGATAACAGCCGTTTTTTTAATAAAATATCTCAGGACACTGGGATTCGATGCAACGAACGAGATTTTTGCTGAAAATGCATGGTACTTTAGAAATGCACTTGTGCGGGCAAATTATAATAATCTAACTAAAGGTGTCCATGAGATGACGGAATACTTAGAGTTGTTTTTGTGGAATCTGTTACTGGGTGAAAAAAATGAGCTTCGGAATCGAACGATGCATATCAATGGTAAGTTCTTCGTAGCGAAGAAACGAATATTAGATTTGGAAAAGCGGACATTGGGACCGAAAAAGCAGAGATTGATAAATGGCGGGTAGATATGTTACCGGATATATCTGATAAGACCGTAGGGCATATCGAGATCTTATTTGAGAAATATGGAACAGAAGAGGTCTTTGGCAGAACCAGTGTAGAGAGCACGACCGGTTTGAGGTCAACGAGAGCATCGGAACTGTTAAAACTGTTGGTAGAAAGAGGACTTGTCGAAAATGTAAAGGGACAGGGGAAAGGAAAATATCGGTTTCGGGAATAAGGTGTAATCGCGTTTTGTGTTTTTGAACAAAAAAGCATATAAAAAATGGTATGCTTTTTTACTTTTCAAATATTTGAATTTGGCATATAATATGTATGAGATCAGAGATGATTTCAATATTGTGGTCGGGACTGTATATCGACCTTAACAAAAGGTACAGAGACAAATATTTCTCGCCACCCAGCGGGCGATTAATAAATGGTTGGGAAACAAATATTTGCCCTGCAAATGCAGGGCTTTTTTACTTTTATGGGAAAACATTTTAGAATATTTTTATAATAAGATACAAAGGAGAGAGTTATGATTACCGGTAATTTTTATTATATTAGTGACGATTATTATGAGAAATTTAAAAATTGTGGATTGATGGGAAATAAGGCTGAGGATGAAGAGGGAAAACATGGAAGACCCTGTTTCTATTGCTTTAGGCAGGATGATCTTTATTGGATGGTACCAATATCTTCTCAGATTGAAAAATATAAAAAACTATACCATGAAAAAATGGAACGGTATAATGGAAAATTCGATGGGATACGATTTGGATATGTGAATGCACAAGAAAGAGCGTTTTTAATTCAAAATGTATGTCCTGTTACGGAGAAGTACATAGAATCAGAATATCGAATTGAAAATAATACCAGACCGGTAACAATTAATGCGGCTCTTTCTAAGGAATTGAATGGCATCATAAGAAAAGTATTAAGATTGTACAAAGATCGAGGCATTAAAATTGTATTGACGGATTTAGATACGATTCTGATGGGATTACATGCAGAAAATACTGTTGAATAGTTAAATAGAAAATGTCTTTTAGATTTTAAATAATAAAAAATGTGGCTGTCCACATAAAGTGCGACAGCCACATTTTTTATGTCTATGTAAGAATCAAGTTCTTAGAAGTCTGTTAAATCAGCAGCTCTTCTCTCTAAGAAAGCAGTCATTCCTTCTTTCTTGTCGTGTGTAGAGCAGGTAATACCGAATAAGTTTGCTTCCATCTCAACTGCGTTCTGGATATCCATGTCATAACCATTGTTGATTGCAGCTTTTGCGATAGATACAGCATAGCTTCCTTTAGAGATGATCTTCTTAGCCATGTCTTTTGCAGTGCTCATTAATTCTTCCTTAGCTACTACTTTGTTTACAAGACCGATTCTGTAAGCTTCTTCAGCGTTGATGTTGTCACATGTGAAGATTAATTCTTTTGCTCTTCCCATTCCAACTAAACGAGCAAGTCTCTGTGTTCCACCGAATCCAGGGATGATTCCAAGACCTGTCTCAGGCTGTGCGAAAGATGCATTGTCAGAAGCGATGCGGATATCACATGCCATAGAAATCTCACATCCACCGCCAAGAGCGAATCCGTTTACAGCAGCGATAGTAACCTGACGCATGTTCATTAATTTGAAGAAAGGAACAGATGCTTTCATACCAAATGCTCTTGCCTCTGCAGCAGAGAAGTTAACCATCTCAGAGATGTCAGCTCCTGCAACAAAAGATTTGAACTCGTTGCCCTTCTTGTCAGGACCACCTGTTAAGATAACAACCTTAACATCATCTCTTGCTTCGATTTCTGTTAATGCTTCGTTTAATTCATCCAGTGTTTCGCTGTTTAAAGCATTTAATGCAGCCGGTCTAGAGATAGTAAGAACGGCAATTTCGTCTGCAACTTCAAGTTTTAAATTGTTCATGAAAAACCTCCTAAATAAAATGTCTTTGTGTACATTACTATGTAAGTTCATTCTATAACTTTGACAAAAAATTGTCAATCCTTTCCTGTACTTTTCTGTCCTTTCTAAATATGTTATACTGTATACATAAAAATCGTAGAAAAAATGGAATGAGGAAGCGAATGTTATCAGAAATCCAGTTAGAAAAAATAAATGAACCGTTACTGTCATGGTTTGAGACTCATAAAAGAGTTCTTCCATGGAGAGAAAATCCGACACCTTATCGCGTATGGGTGTCGGAAATTATGTTACAGCAGACCCGAGTAGAGGCCGTAAAGCCATATTTTGAACGTTTTACGAAGGAGCTGCCGGATCTCCGTCATCTTGCAGAATGTGACGAGGAACGTCTTTTAAAGCTGTGGGAAGGGCTGGGGTACTACAACCGCGTGCGGAATATGCAGATTGCAGCAAAAACAGTGATGGAGGAGTATCAGGGAGAACTTCCGGCAGATTATGAAAAACTACTGACGTTAAAAGGAATCGGTCATTATACGGCAGGTGCAATTGCTTCGATCGCTTATGGGATACCGGTTCCGGCGGTGGATGGCAATGTACTGCGGGTCATCACGAGGATCACAGCCGATGACACAGATATTATGAAGCAGGCGTTTCGTACACAAATGGAGCAGCAGTTGAAAGAATCCATGCCAAAAGAAGCGGCGAGTGCTTACAATCAGGCATTGATGGAATTAGGAGCAACGGTCTGTGTCCCGAATGGGGAGCCGGACTGTGACAACTGCCCTGTACAAAATATCTGTATGGCTCAAAAAGAAGGGAGCCAGATGGCATATCCGGTGAAGTCCAAAGCAAAACAAAGACGGATTGAGAAAAAAACGGTTTTTGTAATCCGGGACGGCAGCCGTGTAATCCTAAATAAACGTCCGGAGAAGGGACTTTTAGCAGGACTCTATGAATTTCCAAATGTGGAGGGGCATCTGAGTGAAGAAGAGGCATTAGAATATGTAAAAGAAATGGGACTGCTTCCGATGCGGATACAGGAGTTAGAGGAGGCAAAACATATTTTTTCACATATTGAATGGCAGATGGCCGGTTATGTGATCAAGGTTGCACAGCTAGAGGAGGACGATTCGGGATTGCTGTTTTTAGAGGCAGAGGACTGCATTCAGAATTATCCGGTCCCATCTGCATTTGAACGATATAAGAAATATATACGAAAACTGTTTTAGGGATTATTTCGTAATACGATTCGGGTGTCAAAAGGCGGTTGCCAATTACTAAGATGTGAGCCGCCTTTTGACAACCTAATGTAATAAAAAATACAGGAATTCTCATAGAATAGAATGTCCTGTAAAAGTCTTATAAAAAGAGGGAGCCGATGTCTTTCGACATCGGCATACATATGAAAAAGAATGTATTATAATGGATTTAACCTCATTACGTTGTCTAGTATATATGGCAAATGTGAAAAGATTGTGATTACATTATGATAAATAAGTAAAAAAAAAATGAACAAAAAATGAACAAATTATGTAAACCGAAATCCTAAAATATTCTTAAGTTTCCAGAAAGAAGTTGGAATTAGAAGCATGAGTGTGTATAATAGACGAAAGAGAGAGGGGCACATCGCCCGGAGGAAAGTAATATGTATGACAGCATTATCGTTGGCAGTGGAATTGCAGGAAGTACGGCGGCAAGGAGACTGGCAGAAGAAGGAAAACGTAACGTTTTAGTAATAGAGAAACGCAGCCATATCGGCGGGAACTGTTATGACTGCATGGATGAACATGGTATCTGGATCCATCAGTATGGACCTCATATTTTTCACACGGAAATGGAAGAGGTTTATGAATTTTTCTCAAGGTTTACCATGTGGACATCTTTCCGGCATGAAGTGGTAGCACAGGTGGGCGGGCAGTTGATCCCGGTTCCATTTAATCTGAATACACTACATATGGTCTTTGAAAAAGATAAAGCAGAGGAACTGGAAAAGAAGCTGACAGATACTTACGGTTATGGAAGTAAGGTCCCGATCATGGAACTTAGAAAAAGTGAGGATGCAGGGATCCGCGAGATCGCAGATTATGTCTATCAGAATATTTTCCTATATTATACAATGAAGCAGTGGGGACAGAAGCCGGAAGAGATCAGTGAGGAGGTAACCGGACGTGTACCGGTACTGATCTCGCGAGATAACGGATATTTTACGGACCGCTATCAGGGAGTTCCCAAGCAGGGATTCCACCGGATGTTCCGAAACCTGTTAGACCATCCGAATATTACGATCGTGTTAGATACAGATGCAAAAGAGATTTTAAAATTTCAGGAAGATGAGATTTTATTGCATGGCGAGCCATTTCAGGGTGAGGTGATCTATACGGGAGCAGTGGACGAATTATTTGACTGCTGTGATGGAAGACTTCCGTATCGTTCCCTGGATTTTGCATTTGAACATTATGATAGGGACTCCTATCAGGGCAGAAGTGTGGTCAATTATACGGTCAGTGAAGATTTTACAAGGATTACCGAGTTCAAATATCTGACGAAACAAAAAGACACGGATGGAACCACAATCGTGAAAGAATATCCGTTTGCATATACAGGGAAAGATGGAGAGATTCCTTATTATGCAATTTTAAATGAAGAGAACCGGGAGCTGTATGAGAAGTACCGAAAGCGGACGGAGCATTATAAGAACTTTTATCTGTTAGGAAGACTGGCAGAATATCAGTACTATAATATAGATGCCATGACAAAGAAGGCATTGGATCTAACTGAAAAAATTATCAATCAATAGGAGCAGAACAGATGAAATTATTAACGGTAGCTATCCCATGTTACAATTCACAGGATTATATGGAAAAATGCATTGATTCGCTGTTAATCGGGGGCGAGGATGTGGAGATCATCATTGTCGATGACGGTTCAAAGGACATGACACCGGAGATTGCAGATTCCTATGCAAAAAAACATCCGGAAATCGTGCGTGCCATCCATCAGGAAAACGGAGGACACGGAGAGGCGGTCAATACCGGAATACGAAACGCACAGGGAATTTTCTTTAAAGTAGTAGACAGTGATGACTGGGTAGATGCAGAGGCATATCAGAAGATATTGGCAACACTGCGTGAATTAGTCGGCAACGGAAGCCAGTTGGATATGCTGATCAGTAATTTTGTCTATGAAAAAGAAGGTGCAAAGCATAAAAAAGTCATGAAATATACTTCGGCGATCCCGAAAGAAAAATTGTTTACCTGGAAGGATGTGCGGCATTTTTCAAAGGGACAGTATATTTTGATGCATTCGGTTATTTACCGGACACAGCTTTTGAGAGACTGTGGATTAGAATTGCCAAAGCATACGTTTTATGTGGATAATCTGTTTGTCTATGTACCGCTTCCTTATGTAAAAAATATGTACTATCTGGATGTGGATTTTTACCGTTATTACATCGGCAGAGAGGATCAGTCCGTCAATGAGAGCGTGATGATCAAGCGGATCGACCAGCAGATCAAGGTCAATAAAATCATGGTAGATTCCTATGATCTGTGGAAATTGCAGGATCGAAAGCTCAGAAAATATATGTTTAATTACTTAGAGATCATTACCGTGGTATCTACGGTTATGCTGATCCGTTCCGGCACAGAAGAGAACCTTGAGAAAAAACGGGAGCTGTGGAATTATATCAAGCAAAAGGATCTGCGGTTATTCCATCATCTGAGAAATGGAATTATGGGTGGAACGATGAACCTTCCGGGTAAGGGAGGCAGAAAGATTTCGATTGCGGCATATAAGATTTCTCAAAAAGTAGTTGGATTTAATTAGTATTTGGATAATTATGAAAGGAACGAGTAGCAATAACTGTGGAAATTCGGTTTTTGACTGCTCGTTTTTGTGATAAGATATATAAAAACTAATGCCGCGTCAAACAGTACCTGTATGGAAGACTGTTTGGACAAAGGCATCAGATTAGGAGCATAGGATGATAACTGAAAGATCAATGAATATAATTGTTACAGCCGGAGGAACGAGCGAACCGATCGATAATGTCAGAAGGATCGCAAATACGGGAACCGGCAGACTAGGAAGTCTGGTCGCGGATGAATTAGCAGAGGCAGACTGGACAGACCATATATTTTATGTCTGTGCAAAGGACTCGATCCGCCCGGTATCAAAGCGGGTAACCTGTGTGGAAATACAGAGCGTTGCGGATCTGCAGGAGGCTGTAACAGAGCTTACAAAAAAATATGTGATCCATGGAGTCGTGCACAGCATGGCAGTCAGCGATTACAAAGTCCGTTCGGTATCAACGATTGATAGTTTATCAGAGTATTTAGAGAACCGGAGTGCAGAGACAGGTGATCTGCAGAAAAAAATCGTACAGGGAATGGATGAGACCGATTTACGGGAAGGGGCAGGAAAACTGTCCTCACAAATGGGAGCACCGTTACTTTTGTTAGAGCCGACACCGAAAATCCTTCCAATGTTCCGGGAAATGGCACCACAGGCGGTAATTATCGGTTTTAAGCTGCTAAGTCAGGTTTCCGTGGAGGAGCTTTTCGATACAGCGCATTGTTTACTTGTAAAAAACCGCTGCGATTTTGTACTGGCGAATGATATGACAGAGATTGATGAAAACCATCATCGTGGTTATCTGATCGATCCGGAAAGAAAAATACAGACCTTTGACACGAAGCAGGAGATCGCAAAGGGAATTGTTCAAACAATATACAGTGAGGTGGAACACAGATGAAGAAAAATATAATATTAGGTGTTACCGGAAGTATTGCAGCTTATAAGGCAGCCGATATTGCAAATACATTGACAAAAGAAGGACACAGCGTTCATGTGATCATGACAAAGGCAGGCATGGAATTTATCACACCGCTGACCATGCAGACCTTGACAAAAAACAAAGTTCACACAGACCAGTTTGCACCTTATGTGCCTTCGGAAGTAGAACATATTTCACTTGCACAGAAGGCAGATCTGTTTCTGGTGGCTCCGGCAAGTGCAGATTTTATCGCAAAAGCTGCTGCAGGGATAGCAGATGATATGTTGACGACGGTATTGTTAGCAACCCGGAACGTTCCGATTCTGATTGCCCCTGCTATGAATACCGCGATGTACGAAAATCCGATCACACAGCGCAATATCAGAACACTGTCAGAGTTCGGGGTTAAGATGATCGAACCGCGTGAGGCATTACTTGCCTGCGGAGATTTAGGAAAGGGCGCATTAGCAGATACAGAGGATATTATCTCCGCGGTTCAAAAAGCATTATGCAAAGGAATTTGAAAAGCAGGCAGAGTAAAAGTCGGCAGAAAAATGGCAAAAGAAAAACAGAAGAAAACAGCTTCTGATAAAAGAGTCATATAAAAAATAATAAGTAGTGAAAAAGAAAGCCCCATGGTAATCATACGAATCTGAAATCTGACGATTGGAGATCCGTACCATACCACGGGGGTTTTTTTGATTAAAAATGGCAGGAAAAAATTAATCTTCCTGTAAATTATGTAGTTCGTTTAACAGATCATTTTTCAGATCATAGAGCTTCTTACTTAAATCTACATGGATCTCATGCGGATTGACAAAACGCTTGGTCTCATCCCAGATCGTGTCTTTTTCTTTGTTACAGATCTCCTGGATCTCCATAACGCTTGGAGATTCATAGATACATTTTCCATCTTTAAAGACCGGCACAAGAAGCTCGCGTAATGTATAGCTTCCACCGGCTAAACGTGTCTTTTTCCAAGGCTCGTTCGGGTCAAAAATGGTCATATCTTCCTCCGGGTCAAAGACTTCGCCGACTAAACAGATCAGGTCAGCACGGATCTTTCCGGTATTCTTGTCATAGATACGATAAATCGTCTTATTTCCGGGATTAGTAACTTTTTCCGTATTCTCAGATAACTTGATCTTAGGAATAAAAGTACCGTTCTCATCCCGGATAGCAGCTAATTTGTATACACCGCCAAAAGCAGGATTGTCTTTTGCCGTGATCAGGTTTGTTCCAACACCCCAGGAGGTGATAACGGCACCCTGAAGCTTCAGACTCTCGATCAGGTATTCATCTAAATCATTAGAAGCAGAGATGACTGCATCCGGGAAGCCGGCTTCGTCTAACATTTTTCGTACTTTTTTAGAAAGATAAGCCAGGTCGCCGCTGTCCATACGGATTCCGTAGAAAGTAAGAGGAATACCGGCTTCACGCATTTCCTTAAAGACGCGGATGGCATTTGGCATACCGGATTTTAAAGTGTCATAAGTATCGACTAATAAGATGCAGGCAGACGGATATAATTCTGCATATTTCTTAAATGCCGTATATTCATCCGGAAAACTCATGATCCAGCTATGTGCGTGGGTACCTTTGACAGGAACATCAAAAAGCTGTCCGGCGAGGACATTAGAAGTTCCGGTACAACCACCGATCACGGCAGCTCTTGCACCATAAGTTCCGGCATCCGGTCCCTGTGCACGGCGAAGACCAAATTCCATAACGCCGTCACCTTTTGCTGCATAGCAGACTCTGGCTGATTTCGTAGCGATCAGACACTGGTGGTTTAAAATATTTAAAATAGCTGTTTCTACTAACTGTGCTTCCATGATCGGAGCAACCACCTTAATGATCGGCTCACGCGGGAAAATAACGGTTCCCTCCGGAATGGCATAAATGTCGCCGGAAAAATGGAAGTTGGCAAGGTACTCTAAGAAGTCATCATCAAAGATGTTCAGACTTTTCAAATAGGCAAGATCATTTTCATCGAAATGAAGGTCCTTGATATATTCAATGACCTGATCGAGTCCTGCGCAAATCGCATATCCGCCGTCACATGGATTGTTGCGGTAGAAAGCATCAAATACAACTACTTCGTGGTTCTGTGTCTTAAAATATCCCTGCATCATTGTCATCTCATACAAATCTGTCATCAGGGTCAGGTTTAATGTACTCATAATAATTTACATGAAAAAAACATGTACTCCTCTCTTTTTCTTGTGGTACAGACCGTAGTCTGTGCTGTGACAGCAAGCTGTCTTGTCAGTCTAATTAACAGAAATTATACCACATTTTGCTATTTTTACAAGGTTGCATTTGGTTTTTCGCAGGAATGGTTGAGGAAAACAGGGATAACATGATATAATTTTCAAAAGTTGTGAGCCGACATAGGAAACAGTCAGGAGAAAAAACAGGTCATGGTACAGCACATATTTTTGGATTTAGACGATACGATATTTGATTTTAAGAAAGCGGAGCGGATTGCCTTGAGCAGAACCCTGCGTGAAGAGGGGATCAAGCCGACGGAACATATTCTAAATCGCTACAGTGAGATCAATCTTTCGCAGTGGAAACTATTAGAATTAGGAAAACTGACGCGTGAGGAAGTGTTAGTAAGGCGTTATGAGATATTGTTTCAGGAAGTGGGAATGTCCTGTGATGCGAAAAAAATTTCAGAAAAGTATGAGGATTTTTTAGGAGAAGGACATTATTTTATTCCGGGTGCAAAAGAACTGTTAGAGGATCTGTCAAAAAAATATCATTTGTATCTGGCATCGAACGGAGCCGTGAAAGTGCAGATGAGCAGGATCAAAAGTGCCGGAATTGAAAAATATTTAGAGAAGATATTTTTATCGGAACAGATCGGATACGAGAAACCAAGTCCGCAGTTTTTTGAAAAATGTTTCGCACAGATTCCGGATTTTAAAAAGGAAGAAGCATTGATCTTAGGTGACAGTCTGACTTCCGATATCCGGGGCGGAAAAAATGCCGGGATCCTGACCGTGTGGTTTCATCCATCTGGAAAAAAGGTCGAAGAGGAGATCGTGCCGGATTATGAGATTGGAAAGTTAGAAGAACTGAAAACGATTTTGTCCTTTTATTCCTGAAAAAATGCAAGGGAACGGTTGACAATCCTGGCCGTTAGGATTTATAATTCTAACGAATCAGATAAAGAATTAAAAAGACAATGACGAAGACAGTAGGATATTGGCAAAAGTGACAGCGAGCCGGAGCAGGTGAAAGCCGGTATGAGTAGCCATTATTACGAACATCACTTCTAAGTTGCAGCCTGAACCCGGCATTAAAAATATATAGAAGGTATATATTAGGAAGAGATTATTTTTAAGGCAGGCAGTAGGTGCTGACGGAGGTCTCCACGTTACGGAGAACATGTATGCAGGAGCAGGGCTTCTAAGTACAAGGTAACAGGTGGTAACGCAGAAAATATGCTCGCGTCCTTTTACGGGACACGGGTTTTTTTATTTTATAAGTGCGGATGCCAAAGCTATATTTTTATATAGGTATATGGTACAAATCCAATATTCCAAGTTTCCTTGTGCAGGACATTCCGATGAACCTCAAAAAACAGACATCGTGTTCGCCAGTGGACTTCACGATGTCTTGAGTTTCATCTCCATTGCACAAAAAGAAACTTTCCATATTGGATTTGTACCAATTACTACGATATCTGAAAATATAGCTTTGGCATCCGAAGCATAAAAAAAGAAACCACTTTATGTAGTGAATATAATAGGAGGAACACAGATGTACAACAAAGTATCAACTAACATGAATTTTGTCGAGCGTGAAAAAGAAATTGAAAAATTCTGGCGCGACAATGACATTTTTAGAAAAAGTATGGAGAACCGGAAAGAGGGAGAGACTTATACCTTCTATGACGGACCGCCGACTGCAAATGGAAAACCGCATATCGGTCATGTATTAACGCGTGTTATCAAAGATATGATCCCAAGATACCAGACGATGAAGGGCAAGATGGTTCCGCGAAAAGCCGGCTGGGATACGCATGGACTTCCGGTAGAGTTAGAGGTAGAAAAACTCTTAGGTCTGGATGGAAAAGAGCAGATCGAAGAATACGGATTAGACCCATTTATCAAGAAGTGTAAGGAAAGTGTCTGGAAATACAAGGGAATGTGGGAAGATTTTTCCGAAACCGTTGGTTTCTGGGCAGATATGGATAATCCGTATGTTACCTATGATGATAATTTTATTGAGTCCGAATGGTGGGCATTAAAACAGATCTGGGACAAAAAGCTGTTATACAAAGGCTTTAAAATCGTACCATACTGCCCACGATGCGGTACACCTCTGTCCTCCCATGAGGTTGCACAGGGATATAAAGACGTAAAAGAGCGTTCCGCAATTGCAAGATTTAAGGTAAAAGATGAGGATGCTTACATTCTGGCATGGACGACAACTCCTTGGACACTGCCTTCAAACGTGGCACTTTGTGTAAACCCGAATGAAACCTATGTAAAAGTAAAAGCAGGCGACGGATATACCTATTATATGGCAGAAGCACTGTTAGATTCCGTTCTTGGAAAACTTGCCGATGAGGAAAATGGTGTAAAAGCCTACGAAATCTTAGAGACCTATAAGGGCAGTGATTTAGAAAATAAAGAGTATGAACCACTCTTTGATTTTGCAAAAGACATTATCGCAAAACAGCATAAGAAAGCATATTATGTAACCTGTGACACCTATGTAACCATGGGCGATGGTACCGGAGTTGTACACATTGCACCGGCATTTGGTGAAGATGATGCACAGGTAGGAAGAAAATATGACCTTCCGTTTGTACAGCTTGTCAATGGAAAAGGTGAAATGACCGAAGAGACATCATACGCAGGCGTATTCTGCAAAAAGGCAGATCCAATGGTGTTAAAGGATTTAGAGGAAAAAGGCCTGTTATTTGATGCACCAAAATTTGAGCACAGCTACCCACACTGCTGGAGATGTGATACACCGTTAATCTACTACGCAAGAGAGTCCTGGTTCATTAAAATGACCGCAGTAAAGGATGACTTGGTACGCAACAACAATACGGTTAACTGGATTCCGGAATCGATCGGAAAAGGACGTTTCGGTGACTGGCTGGAAAATATCCAGGACTGGGGAATTTCCCGTAACCGTTACTGGGGAACACCACTCAACGTATGGGAATGTGAATGTGGTCATCAGGAGTGCATCGGAAGCCGCGCAGAGTTAGCAGAAAAGAGTGGAAATCCGGAAGCTGCACAGGTAGAGCTTCACAGACCATACATTGATGCCGTAACCATCAAATGCCCGGATTGTGGAAAAGAGATGCATCGTGTACCGGAAGTGATCGACTGCTGGTTTGATTCCGGAGCAATGCCATTTGCACAGCATCATTACCCATTTGAAAATAAAGAAGTGTTTGAGCAGCAGTTCCCTGCAAAATTTATTTCTGAGGCAGTAGACCAGACGCGTGGATGGTTCTATTCCTTGATGGCAGAGTCCACACTGTTATTTAACAAAGCACCTTATGAAAATGTTATCGTTTTAGGCCACGTCCAGGATGAAAACGGACAGAAGATGAGTAAGTCCAAAGGAAATGCCGTAGATCCGTTTGAAGCATTAGAGCAGTACGGAGCAGATGCGATCCGCTGGTACTTCTATATTAATTCCGCACCATGGCTGCCAAACCGTTTCCACGGAAAAGCAGTACAGGAAGGACAGAGAAAATTCATGTCCACACTGTGGAATACCTACGCATTCTATGTACTGTATGCAGAGATCGATCAGTTTGATGCAACGAAGTATACTTTAGACTATGAAAAATTACCGGTTATGGATAAATGGTTATTGTCCAAACTGAATACACTGGTTAAGACGGTCGATGAGAACCTTGGAAATTACAGAATCCCGGAGGCAGCAAGAGCATTGGATTCCTTTGTGGATGAGATGAGTAACTGGTATGTCAGAAGAAGCCGTGACCGTTTCTGGGCAAAAGGCATGGAGCAGGATAAGATCAATGCATATATGACCTTGTATACCGCATTGGTAACTGTCGCTAAGACAGCAGCACCGATGATCCCGTTCATGACAGAGGATATCTATCAGAACCTTGTCAGAAATCTGGACCCGACAGCACCGGAAAGTATCCATCTGTGTGACTTCCCGGTTGCAAATGAGCAGCACATTGATAAAGAATTAGAAGACAATATGGAAGCTGTTTTAAAAATCGTCGTAATTGGCCGTGCATGCAGAAACACAGCAAACATTAAGACAAAACAGCCGATCGGAAAGATGTATGTCAAAGCAGATTTTGCACTGTCAGAGTATTTTGTTGAGATCATCGAAGATGAGCTGAATGTAAAGAACGTGGAATTTACAGAAGATGTCAGTGCATTTACAAGCTACACCTTCAAACCACAGCTTCGTACCGTAGGACCAAAATACGGTAAATATTTGAAACAGATCCAGCAGACTTTAGCATCCTTAGATGGCAATCAGGCAATGGCGAAACTCAAGGCAGAAGGGGCGCTCAAGCTTGACAATATCAGCGACGAGGTTGTATTATGTGAAGAGGATTTACTGATCAGTATGGCACAGAAAGAAGGCTATGTTTCTGACAGTGAAGGTGGGGTTACCGTGGTACTTGACACGAATCTGACACCGGAACTGATCGAAGAAGGAATGGTAAGAGAGATCATCAGTAAATTACAGACCATGAGAAAAGAAGCAGACTTTGAGGTAACAGACCGAATCCATGTAACCTACAGCGGTTCCGACAAGGTAGGCGAGATCTTTGAAAAGTATGGTGAAAATATCAAGACAGTAGTCCTTGCAGATACTGTCACAGAGGGAACGACAGACGGATATCAGAAGGAGTGGAAGATTAACGGAGAAACAGTTCTTCTTGGTGTTCAAAAGGCACAGTAAACAATTATAAAAGAGGAGTTTGCTTATGAATAATGAGACTTTTGACAAAGCGCAATTTATAAAAGATGTACAGGACAACGTGAAGAACCTGTACCGCAAAACCATCAAAGAGGCAACCCAGCAGGAGATTTTTCAGGCTGTATCCTTTACGGTAAAAGATGTCATCATTGATGAGTGGTTAGCAACACAGAGAAGTTTTGATAAACAGGACCCGAAAATGGTTTATTATATGTCCATGGAGTTCTTAATGGGTCGTGCTCTCGGCAACAACCTGATCAACTTAAAGGCATACAAACAGGTACAAGAAGCACTCGAAGAGATGGGACTGAATCTGGATGTTATTGAGGATCAGGAGCCGGATCCGGCACTTGGAAACGGTGGACTGGGTCGTCTTGCAGCCTGCTTTATGGAATCCCTCGCAACACTGGGCTATGCAGCATATGGCTGTGGAATCCGTTACCGTTACGGAATGTTCAAACAGAAGATCAAAGATGGTTTTCAGGTTGAGGTACCGGACAACTGGTTAAAAGACGGTTATCCATTTGAATTGCGCAGACCGGAGCATGCCTGTGAAGTAAAATTTGGCGGATATGTCCGTGCAGAAGCAGGTGAGAACGGAAGAACCCGTTTTATTCAGGAAGGATATCAGTCAGTAAACGCCGTACCATACGATATGCCGATCATCGGATATGGCAATAATGTGGTAAATACTCTGATGATCTGGGATGCAGAGCCGATGAACTGCTTCGAGTTAGATTCCTTTGATAAAGGAGATTATCACAAAGCGGTAGAGCAGGAGAACCTTGCTAAGAACTTAGTAGAAGTTCTTTATCCGAACGATAACCATATCGCAGGAAAAGAGCTGCGTTTAAAACAGCAGTACTTCTTTGTATCTGCAAGCGTACAGCGTGCCGTAGCACGTTTTAAAAAGAATCATCCTGACATTCATCAGTTACCGGAAAAAGTAACGTTTCAGTTAAACGATACACATCCGACCGTAGCCGTAGCAGAGTTGATGCGTGTCCTGTTAGATGAAGAAGGTTTAGAGTGGGATGAGGCATGGGAGATCACAACCAAGACCTGTGCATACACAAACCATACGATCATGGCAGAAGCATTGGAAAAATGGCCGATTGAGATCTTCTCCAGATTACTGCCTAGAATCTATCAGATCGTAGAAGAGATTAACAGACGTTTCATCCTTGAGATAGAGAAAAAATATCCGGGCAATCAGGAAAAAGTCCGCAAGATGGCAATTGTCTATGACGGACAGGTAAAAATGGCACATCTTGCGATCGCAGCAGGATATTCCGTCAACGGTGTGGCAAGACTTCATACAGAAATCTTAAAGAACCAGGAATTAAAGGATTTTTACGAGATGTTCCCGCAGAAATTCAACAATAAGACCAATGGTATCACACAGCGCCGTTTCTTAATGCATGGAAACCCACTGTTAGCAGACTGGGTAAGCAATAAGATTGGCGAGGACTGGATCACGAACTTAAAACATTTAAAGAAATTAGAGATCTATGCAGATGATAAGAAAGCACAGCAGGAGTTCATGCAGATCAAGTACCAGAACAAGCTGCGTTTGGCAGAGTACATCCAGAAGCACAACGGAGTGGAAGTAGACCCACGTTCTATTTTCGATGTACAGGTTAAGAGACTGCATGAGTACAAGAGACAGTTATTAAATATCCTTCATGTGATGTATCTGTACAATCAGTTGAAAGAGCATCCGGAAATGGAATTCTACCCAAGAACCTTTATCTTCGGAGCAAAGGCAGCAGCAGGATATAAAAATGCAAAGCTGACGATTAAACTGATCAACAGCGTTGCAGATGTGATCAATAATGACCCGAGTATCAATGGAAAGATCAAAGTTGTATTCATTGAGGACTACAGGGTATCGATTGCAGAGTGGATCTTTGCGGCAGCAGATGTATCCGAGCAGATTTCTACAGCAAGTAAGGAAGCCTCAGGAACAGGTAACATGAAGTTTATGTTAAATGGTGCTTTAACACTTGGAACCATGGATGGAGCCAATGTAGAGATCGTAGAGGAAGTCGGAGAAGAGAATGCATTTATCTTCGGTATGAGTTCCGATGAAGTCATTGAGCATGAGCAGAAACGTGATTACAATCCGATGGATATTTTCAATCAGGATCAGGATATCCGCAAGGTATTAATGGAACTGATCAACGGATTCTATTCACCAAATGATCCGGAGTTATTCCGTGATCTGTATAACTCACTGCTGAATACACAGTGTACACAGTTTGCAGATACCTATTTCATCTTAGCAGATTTCCGTTCCTATGCAGAAGCGCAGAAACGTGTGATGGAAGCATATAAAGATGAAGAAGGCTGGGCAAAGAGTGCAATTTTAAATGTTGCAAATTCAGGAAAATTCTCATCCGACAGAACCATCCAGGAATATGTGGATGACATCTGGCACTTAGATAAAGTAACGGTAGATATGAGTGTCGTTGAGGATTAATCGGCATTAATAGAATATAGGGATCGTGTGAAAAACCGGAACAGAAGGCTGTGAAAAGCCGGATGTTTCCGGTTTTTTGATCAGCAAATTACACAAAGCCGAGTCTATTTTCCCCCAAAGTCACAAAAGCAGTCCCGGCTTTGTGCAAGTTGCCAGCCACTAAATTGTGAGCCGTCTTTTGACACCCTAATCTTAATAGGTAAAAGACTGGGGAAAATATTATGAGAAAAATGGAAGAATTATGATACCAATATCGGTACAGGTACATCATTCGTTTGTGGATGGAATACATATTGGACGATTGGTGAATAAATTACAGGGGTATTTTGATAGAACAGATTAATGAATGCCACAGATTTGGACAATTGTAAGTATGACACGATCCGTATCGTACATGTGACAGGACGATTCTTACTATTTTCTGTAGAGTATGTTACCTTCTGATCAGCCATTAGGCAGTCAAATACCTGTGATATTTGACCCTTGCGGCAATAAAGCAAAATGAAGGTTAGATAAGATGAACAGAAATGGAAAGAAATTATTGACTTTAGGAATGGTGTTGCTTGTAATGTTTGTAATCTGGACATTTCAGAGATATTTAGTTGGTGCCGGAGCATCATCCTTGCGTGAAGCCATCAAATTATTCTGG
>OLQC01000390.1_pt1 | contig 46164 bp, 42 predicted proteins | sample 1672471 | NCBI WGS metagenome assembly OLQC01 (sample SAMEA3136689, study PRJEB25190) | human gut metagenome | biome: human gut; feature: human-associated habitat; material: faeces | place: Austria | collected 2013 | reverse complement strand
CCGTTCGCTATCCTTTGCGCAGAACGGTCGCTACACCAACTTTCGGGACACTACCAACGAATCGCATCCGGGATAGTCGCGGTTCATGCTTATTACCAGGGCCCCATCGACTGATTCGTCGCTCGCGCAGCCGATGCAGTCCTCGTAATCCATTTCTTCGAACCGCCCGGCCAATTGAGCAGCATCTCAGCAGTGCCCGAAGGAAGCGCACTGAACAGGGTCGTCGAAACTGCCACATTGAGCGCCTCGAATGTCTGCGAGCCGTTGTGGGCAGCAATCTGATGCATTTCCCTGACTGTGTCGAGCACTCGCTGTGCCTTGGCCGAGAATATTTTTCCATCCTCCGTGAGCACCAGTTTCTTGTTCTCATGCTTGAAAAGCACCACTCCGAATTCTCGTTCTGTGGCCTTTACCGCATGGGAAATGTTCTGTCGGCTTGTATAGCACTTACGCGCGGCCTGTGCGAAACTGTCAGCCTTCATCGCGGCAAGGACAAACTCTAATTGTTGGGTCTCCATGGATTTGCCACCCCCTCCTATTCAATATGGGTTCGGTTATAAGACTACCGTACTCTTTGTTCCTTTCATGCGGCACGTACTTATCGTGTGATCCATCGAGGATGGAGCGTGCAGATGATATCCATGCTTTTCACATGCTGCTCGCCAGTGTATTTGATAGATATGGACAGCCCTACATAAAATACGAGACGATAAAATCCTTATGTGGCAAATTGTATTTGCCCTTGCGCAACCATAATCATCCTTTCATGTTGTGACAGTGTTTACAATGAAGATGCGGGTCGATTACGCGGGCTTGTTGCCCAGCCCGTGCAGGCTTTGGACGACTGTGGATGTGGGAGGGTCTTCTGCTGTGGAGATACAACATCTGAAACATCTTGTGGCCGCCTCTGAGAGCGCCAGCTTTGCAAAAGCCGCAAAAAAATGTTTCACCAGTCGGCAAAACATTGCGCATTCCATAAAGGTTCTAGAGAATAAGCTCGGCACCGTTTTGTTCGAGCGCAGAGGAAATGAGATGGTTCTTACGCCAGACGGCGAGGAGGCCGCTAGCGCTGCGCGTGAAATTGTTGAACAAGTCGAAAATTTCGACGTGATGTTTGCGCAAAGCGTGATGCCGGACGATATGTTGACTTTGGCTGTGAGCGCTAATTTGTTCGCTGGCATTCCCTCGTCTACAGATGAATTCATTCATTCGTATTCTGACAAGCTGCGCATCCGCGAGTGCGATTGCGAGAAATGCTATGAACTTGTGCTTGCCGAGCGCGTCGATCTTGCTATCGTCATGTGCATGAAGCGTGAATTCCCTGAATGCGATGTGCGCGAGATAGCAAGCTCACGCTCGTATGCGGTGGTGAATACCTGCTCGCCACTTGCGCAAAGGGATCAGTTATCCATGGTAGATTTCAAAGGGCAAGAACTCCTCTTGATGTCGAAACCACCCTTCCAATATAAGCCGCTTTTCTCCCAGATGAAGGATCTGGGATTCGAGAAGGGCGAAGTGAATGTCATCACTTCTACTTCGTCTATGGTGCACATGGTGCGACGCTATGATGTGATGGGCCTTGTTTCGAAGAAGTTCGCCATAGATCCACCAAAAGACATTTGTGCAATCCCGGTCGAAGACCCGCGCCTTGACTGGCATTTCTATGCTTTGTTCCGGATGGATGTTAGAAAATTCGCTGCTATCTCCAAGTTTGTCAAAGGTGTTCGATCCACTTTTGAGAGCGACAGCAACTATGTTTCGGCAATGCGCACGGCAGTTGATGATGCTGACGCCTAGCGTGTCGACTTCCGTTTCTCCATGGTATTCCTCTATGTGATTGACTTGCGTTCAAGGCGGCAAATTGTATTTGTCACTTTGAGAAATGGCACATCTTCCTGAAGGGCCTCTTAGGCAACAGAATTCTAATCGTACGGATAGCTGGCCCATGCCCTGCACTGCTATGGCGGCCTCCCGTGCGGTCAGGAACTTCTTGCCGATTGAGAGGAGAGGAACATGACAGAACCATGGAAACGACAGGAAAACGAAGAGACGATTTTCAGAACATGCGCTTGGTCGCCTCCGGGATGCCATCCGACCGGATGCGGTCTGCAGGTCCATGTGAAGGACGGCAGGGTGACGAAGATCGAGGGCGACCCCGACCATCCCATTACCAAGGGGTCTTTATGCCCGCGCTGCTTGGCGTTGACTGAGTATATTTATCACCCCGATCGCATCATTTATCCGATGAGGCGCGCCAAGGAGGACCGCGGCCAAGACAAATGGGAGCGATGCTCTTGGGACGAGGCCACCGACCTGGTCGCGAATGCGGCAAAGGAGATCACAGCCAAGTATGGCGCCGAGACGATCGCCGTTTTCGGCGGTACGGGACGTGAGGCCAATAATTGGTACCCGCAATGGGCAAACCTCGTATTCGGAACGCCCAACTCCGTATATGCTCAGGCCGGATGGTCCTGTTATGGGCCCCGTATGACCAATACAGCATTCATGATGGGCGGCGGTTATCCCGAGATCGATTACGCTGCTAAATTCCCAGATCGCTATGACGATCCTCGATTCGTGCCGCCAGAGGTCATTCTCCTTTGGGGCAAGGAGCCGCTGCGCTCCAACCCCGATGGCTTGTACGGGCACGCGATAATCGAGATGATGCGCATGTTTGGCACGAAGATCATCTGCGTCGATCCCCGCGTTACTTGGCTTGGCACGCGCGCTGAGGAAATCCTCCAGGTCCTCCCGGGTACCGACACTGCGCTCGCCATGGCCTTCATTTATGTCCTTGCCCATGACGACCTTGTGGATCACGATTTCATCGAGAAGTGGACTTATGGCTACGACGAACTGGTCGAGCGCGTGCAGGAGATGCCGCCATCCCGTGCCGCCGAGATTTGCGGCGTTCCAGAGGAGCAGATTTGGCGAGCTGCCCGCATGTACGGCAACGCGAAGCCGTCCAGTGTCGCTTGGGGCTTGGCAACCGATGAATCCACTAATGGTGCGCAGCTCGGCATGTGCCTCGTGGCGCTCATGGCGATAACCGGTTTCCTGGATGCTCCGGGTGGAACTACGCTCGGCATGGGCGATGACCAAGGCAACGTGGTGCGTGAAGGAGGTTCTATTTCTGCTGACGACAAGGTTGATGATGCCACAGACTCCACACTTGAGCTGGCTCTCAAGCATGGCATAATGACGCCTGAAACTTGGTTTACAAAGCGTATTGGCGTCGACAAGTACCCATGCGTTGGACAGGTTCTCTGGACGGTGCAGCCTGATGAGTTCTTGAAATGCCTTGAGACAGACAACCCGTATAAAATGCATATGGCAGGATTTGTTTCCTCCAATCCTATAGGCACGGCCATTGGTGCCGAACCGCAACGTTGGTGGAAGTCCCTGAAGAAGCTCGATTTCAACTTCGCCGTCGACCTGTTCATGAATCCCACCATCATGGCATGTTGCGACGTCATTCTCCCCGTGGCATCGACGATCGAGCATGATGGCATGGTAGTCACCCACTACGGTCTGAATGCTTCCTTCTATGGAGCGCAGAACAAATGCGTCCAAGTAGGCGAGTGCAAATCCGATGTCGAGATTATGATCGAAGTCGGCAAGAAGACCTACCCGGAGTTCTGGAATCGTTTCGAGGACGACGAGGCCTACAACAACTTCCATGTGTTCCGTAGCTGGCTTCCTTGGGATCAGCTCCGTGACAACGTGGTAACGATGTCAAACGAGCCATATTACAAGTATAAAGAGGGCAAACTGCGCCCTGATGGACAAGTCGGCTTCCCTACTCAGACCGGACGTGTGGAGCTCTATTCTTATATGTATGAGAAGTTTGGCGAGGATCCGCTCCCGTATTACGAGCCTGCAGCCTATGGACCGACCACTATGCCCGAGACTATGAAGAACGATTATCCTTTTGTGCTCACTACCGGCGCCCGGGTGCAGAATTACTTCCATTCGGAGCATAAACAGGTGCCTTCCCTGCGTCAGATCACTCCTTGGCCTGAGGTCGATGTGAACGAAGAAGATGCCAAGAGGCTTGGCATCGAAGAAGGCGACTGGGTTGAAATCAGTTCTCCATATGGTGCTGTTCGCCAGAAAGCCCGCGTGCTTGCTACGATCAAGCCAGGCGTAGTGCACTGTATGCATGGCTTTTGGTATCCCGAAGAAGAAGGCTCCGAGCCGAATCTCTATGGCAACTGGAAGTCTAATATCAACATGCTTATGCCGAATAGCGTTAATGCAAAAACAGGGTTTGGCAATACCTTCAAATCTATGATCTGCAACATAAAGAAGGTTCATGAGCTTGGTGGCCCGAACGAGCCGGAGCGCGTCGTTCTTGAGAGAAGCCGTGAGGCTGAGTTCGAAGTTCAGGAGACATGGAGGCCGGTTGACGGACCCGTGCAGGACCCCATTGACTATGAGAAAGAGCTCGTAGAGCACTAAGGAGGTTGGGAAATGACTCAGCATGCACTGTACTTAGATTTCGAGTACTGCACAGGTTGCCACAGCTGTGAGTTGGCCTGTCGGAATGAGCTTGGATTGCCGGTAGACGGATTTGGAATCAAAGTGCTTGAGGATCGCCCGCGCAAAAACCCCGACGGCAAATGGAACTGGAATTACATAGCCTATCCGACAGAGCTTTGCAATCTTTGCGAACAACGCACCGAGAGAGGCCTTCTTCCCTCTTGCGTCCAGACATGCCAAGCCAAAGTCTTGGAGTATGGCACTGTTGAGGAATGTGCGAAGAAGCTGGTTGAGAAGGGGCATCAGGCGACTATCTTCATTCCCTGATGTTCATATGTCTGGGGCATCGTTGCTCGGGTCGGGTCTCTCCGGCCCGAGCTTTTTTAAGGAGGCTTTTCACGGTGGCCAGCTGTGGAGCGTTCTGCTCGTTTTGCGGGCGGTGTGGGCGAAGGATTGCCGAGGAAATGTGTGGCATGAAGCCGAAAGGGGTGGCACCTCCGGGAGTTGCCGACAAGGGTGTTGGCATTAAGAAAACACGAGAGGAATTCTCTGGGTCGGACGACAAGGATTTTGTTGTTGACGTTGTGTAAGAGCACATTTAACCCACGTCATCGACGAGCGCTCGCCGTAAAGCGCCCCCTCCCACGTCATCCTGAGCGCGAATCGCGAAGCGATCCCAGCGAAGGATCTCTGCCGCAGCCGCTAGAAGCGGCGGGCCGAACGTCTATCGGCGTCGCGGGGGCGTAGTGAAGCCGTCATCGTCTCGTCATCGCTATTCTTGACTGCATGTCTATACTAGGAAGACCACTGCTCTCTTTTCGAGGAGGCTTCCGCGTATGTTTGAAAAGTTTACCGACAAGGCCCGACGTGTCCTTGTTCTCGCACAGGAGGAGGCACGTGAGCTGGAGCAGCCCTATGTGGGCACCGAGCACCTGCTCCTGGGCCTGATCCGCGAGGGCGAAGGCATCGCCGCGCGTGCCTTGCAACAGCTCAATGTCACCTATGACGAGGTCATCAGCCAGATAAAGGACATCACCGATCAGGATGCCCCCGCCGCTGCCGGCCATATTCCGTTCACGCCGCGTGCCAAGCGCGTGCTCGAGGGCGCGCTTCGCGAGACGCTGCAGCTCGGGCAGAACTACATCTCGACCGAGCATCTTTTGCTTGGCATCATTCGCGAGGGCAATGGCGTTGCCATGCAGGTCCTCGCGAACATCGGCGTCGAGGGCAATCAGGTTCGCGAGGCTGTCTCCGAGCTCATCAACAGCGCACCCACTCCCGTGCCGTATGCACCGATGGGCGCACAGCAGCCCGGACGCCCGAACCAGGGTTCCGCGCTCGACGAATTCGGCACCGACCTCACCAAGCTCGCCTCGCAAGACGGGCTCGACCCGGTCATCGGGCGCGAGCGCGAGATCGATCGCGTCGAGCAGATTCTCTCGCGTCGCACGAAGAACAACCCGCTGCTCATCGGCGAGCCCGGCGTTGGCAAGACGGCTGTCGCCGAGGGCCTGGCCCAGCTCATCGCAGATGGGCACGTGCCCGACGTGCTGCGCAACAAGCGCCTCGTGACGCTCGACGTCTCGGCACTCGTCGCCGGCTCCAAGTACCGCGGCGAGTTCGAGGATCGCCTCAAGAGCGTCGTCAAGGAAGTGAAGGACGATGGTAACATCATCCTGTTCATCGACGAGATGCACACGCTCATCGGCGCCGGCAGCGCCGAGGGCTCCATCGATGCCGCCGCCATCCTCAAGCCGCCGCTATCGCGTGGCGAAATCCAGGTCATCGGCGCGACGACGACCGACGAGTACCGCAAGCATGTCGAGAAGGACTCCGCGCTGGCCCGCCGTTTCCAGACGGTCACGGTCGAGGAACCCACCATCGAGCAATCCATCGACATTCTCAACGGCCTCAAGGACCACTACGAGGCGCATCATCGCGTCCACTTCACGGATGCGGCCATCGAAGCGGCCGTAACGCTCTCGAATCGCTACGTGCAGGATCGCTTCCTGCCGGACAAGGCCATCGACCTCATCGACGAGGCGGGTGCGCGCATGCGCATCTCCAACATGTCGGTGCCCGAGGACGTCGCCAAGGTCTCCGACAAGCTCAAGAAGCTTCGCGTGCAGAAGGAGGAGGAAGTCAGGCACCAGAACTTCGAGGCTGCCGCCCACCTGCGTGACAAGGAGAAGGAGCTCATTCGCGAGCGCGCCGAGCTCGAGGAGAAGTGGCGCGAGGAGGCCGCGCTCAACGTCGCGACCGTCGATACCGACCAGATCGCCGATGTCGTCTCGCTTGCCACGGGCGTTCCCGTCTCGAGCCTGACCGAAGCCGAGACCACGCGCCTGCTTCGCATGGAAGACGCGCTGCACGAGCGTGTCATCGGGCAAAACGAGGCGGTCACCGCCCTCTCGAAGTCGATTCGCCGCAGTCGCGCCGGTCTCAAGGATCCGCGTCGCCCGATGGGCTCGTTCATCTTCCTCGGGCCTTCCGGCGTGGGCAAGACCGAGCTTTCCAAGGCGCTTGCCGAGTTCCTCTTCGGTACCGAGGACGCGCTCATCAACTTCGACATGTCCGAGTACATGGAGAAGCACACGGTCAGTCGCCTCATCGGTTCGCCCCCGGGCTACGTGGGCTACGACGAGGGCGGCCAGCTCACCAAGGCCGTGCGCCAGAAGCCGTACTCGGTCGTGCTCTTCGACGAGATCGAGAAGGCTCATCCGGATGTCTTCAACGTCTTGCTGCAGATTCTCGAAGAGGGTCACCTCACCGACGGCCAGGGTCGCAAGGTCGACTTTCGCAACACGATCATCATCATGACGAGCAACGTGGGTGCGCGCGAGATCACGCGCGAGAACCCGCTCGGTTTCTCGACGACGAACTCGACCGGCCTATCCGACAAGGAGATTCACGATTCGGTCATGGCCGAGCTCAAGAAGCTCTTCCGCCCCGAGTTCCTCAACCGCATCGACGAGACGATCGTGTTCCAGTCGCTCACGAGCGAGGACATCGAGAAGATCATCGACCTCATGATCGACGACCTGCGTCAGCGCCTGATCGTCCAGGGCATGAGCATCGAGCTCACCGAGGCGGCGAAGAAGCACGTTGCCGAGAAGGGTACGGACACCGCCTTCGGCGCGCGTCCGTTGCGCCGCGCCATCCAGCGTCTCATCGAGGATCCGCTTTCCGAGGAAGTGCTCGAGGGCAAGTGGAGCGAGGGCTCCATCATCCTCGTTGATCACGTAGGCGACGAGCTCGTGTTCGCGCCAGGCGAGGGCGAGGTTCCCAAGCTCAAGGAGCGCAAGACGCTCGCGCTCGAGAGCGCGGGGCCGGGGAGCTCGCTTCCACCCGCGAGTAACGAGGCGGGAGCCGCCGAGTAAACACGACAATGGGGCACCTGCTCGAAGCAGGCGCCCCATTCTTCTTTTATAGCGTGTTATGATTGACCCACGATTCGTAATAGGGGGAGAGGGCTTTCATGGGTGCCATTCAGAGCATGGACGACGTCATGGAGATGGTCGCCCCTGGCACTGACCTGCGCATTGCGCTCGACATGATACTCTCGGCCGACAACGGCGCCCTCATCTGCATTGGCGATCTCGAGTCCGTTCTCGTACTCAGCGACGGTGGCTTCGAGATCGACGTCGCCTTCACTCCCAACCGCCTCTTCGAGCTCTCGAAGATGGACGGCGCGATTCTCCTCGATGCGCACGCGCGCCGTATCGTCCGCGCCAACGTCCATCTATCGCCCACGATGGAATACGAGACCAAGGAAACGGGCATGCGCCATCGCACCGCCATGCGCATGTGCGCGCAAACCGATACCGTGGCGATTACCGTCTCCCAGCGACGCAACGTCATCGACCTCTACTTTGGCGGCGAGAGCAAGACGCTTGGCCGTCCCCTCAAGTCGTTCTCGCAGCTCGACAGCATGATTCTGGCGCTGCAAAACGCGCGCGAGTCCATCGATCACGAAATCAACCGGCTCATCGCGCTGCAGAACGCCGAATCGACGGACGTGTAGCACTGGGCAAGGCAGGGAGGTTCCGTGACTGAAGACGCAAAGGACCTGGTCGAGGTGGGCATCGACCCGATTTCCGTTTCGGCGGCCCTCACTCCGGCCGAGGTGGACATGTACGTCCATCAGATCAACACGCTCGAGAACGCGAGCAGCCTGCTCACCGGCCATGTTTCCAAGAGCCCCTCGACAGCGGCAATCATCGTCGCCGGTGGCGAGGGCGAGCGCTTCCGCAACCCCGGCGGCAAGCAGCTGTTCGAGGTGCTCGGCAAGCCGGTGCTCACCTGGTCGGCCGAGGCGTTCGATGCCGTGCCCGACGTGGGCGTCATCGTCATCGTCTGCCCCGAGGAGCGCCAGGCCGAGTACTGCCGCAAGGCCATCGACCCGTACCCGTTCGTGACGCCCATCGAGTTCGCGTCTTCCGGCGAAGAGCGTCAGGAGTCGGCCATGAACGGCTTCGAGTCGCTTACGAAGGACTACGAGATCATCGCCGTGCATGACGGCGCTCGCCCGCTCATCACACCCGAGATCATCTCTCACGCCATCAACCACCTCAAGGGCAACCTCGATATCGACGGCATCGTGGTGGGCCATCCGTCGGTCGACACGCTCAAGATCGTGAAGGACCGCTTGATTTCAGCCACGCCCGACCGCAGCATGTTCTGGGTGGCGCAGACACCGCAGCTCTTCCGCGCGGACATCTTCAGGCGTGCCTACCAGGCGGCGATGTTCGATGGCTTTTTGGGCACGGACGACTCGTCGCTTGTCGAGCGCATCGGCGGGCGCGTCGCCATGTTCAATGGCCCGCGCGACAACATCAAGCTCACGGTCCCGGAGGATGTCGGCCCCGTTGTTGCCGCATTGTCGGCCCGCGTAGCGCAGCGTGAGGAGTGAGGCACGCATGAACCGAATCGGTCTGGGTTATGACGTGCACGCGTTTGCCGAGGGACGCAAGCTCATTCTTGGCGGCGTCGAGATTCCGTACGAGAAGGGCCTTGACGGTCATTCGGATGCCGACGTGCTCGTGCATGCCATCATGGATGCGATTGTCGGGGCGATGCGTGCCGGCGACATCGGCAAGCTCTTCCCCGATACCGACCCCGCGTACAAGGATGCGGACTCGCTCAAGCTGCTTGAGCATGTGGGTGCACTTGCCCGTGAGCAAGGCTTCTCGATTGACGACATCGACTCGGTCGTCATGCTCCAGGAGCCCAAGATGTCCCCGTATCGCGAGCAGATGCGCGCCAATATAGCTGCCGCCCTGCACATCGACGTCGAGAGCGTGGGCGTGAAGGCCACCACGACCGAGCATCTGGGCTATGAGGGCCGCGGCGAAGGCGCATCTGCCCAGGCAGTCTGCCTCCTCTCACGCTGACCTGCAAAATGAGACAAACGCTCAGTCTCGTTGTCTCATTATCAGCGGGTACCCATGGCAAGTGCAGCAGATGTGCCAGACCAAACTGCCTCTTTCCTGATAAGATGCTGTGACGTATGTGCCCGATTGTCCGAGGAGTCACCATGCAAATCTACAACACCGCAACCCGCCGCAAAGAGGAGCTCGCGACGCACGAGCCGGGCAAGGTGGCGATGTATGCGTGCGGCCCCACGGTCTACAACTACATTCACATCGGCAACGCCCGCACCTTCCTCATCTTCGACATGGTGCGCAAGTACCTGAAGTATCGTGGCTACGAGGTCGCCTTCGTCCAGAACATCACCGATGTCGACGACAAGATCATCAAGCGCGCGCAAGAGGAGGGCAAGACGCCCGAGGAAATCGCCGCGTTCTATACCGAGGCCTTCATCGATAACATGCACACTTTCGGCATCGACGATCCCGACGTGCGCCCGCGTGCCACGCAGGAGATCCCCGAGATGATCGAGCTCGTGCAGCGTCTCATCGACCGTGGCCACGCCTACGAGGTCGATGGCGACGTGTACTTCTCGGTGCGGTCGTTCCCCAAGTACGGCGAGCTTTCCGGTCGCAACGTCGACGACCTGCAGAGCGGTGCCCGCGTTGACGTTGACGAGCGCAAGCGCGATCCGCTCGACTTCGCGCTGTGGAAGGCCGCCAAGCCGGGCGAGCCGCACTGGTCATCGCCGTGGGGCGAGGGCCGTCCGGGCTGGCACCTGGAGTGCTCGGCCATGTCGCAGAAATACCTCGGCGTACCGCTCGACATCCACGGAGGTGGCTCTGACCTCGTCTTTCCGCACCACGAGAACGAGAAGGCCCAGACCGAGGCGGCGTACGACGAGAACTTCGTGCGCTACTGGATGCATTCGGGCATGCTGCGTATCAACTCCGAGAAGATGTCGAAGAGCCTGGGTAACTTCCTGCTGCTCAAAGACGTGCTCGAGACCTGCAATCCCAACGCCTTGCGCCTGCTCATGCTGCAGACGCATTATCGTTCGCCTCTCGATTTTTCAGATGCGCGTCTGGCCGAAGCCGACACCTCGTATGGCCACTTGTGCACGACGGTGCGCAACCTGCGCTGGGCAGCCGAGCATGCTGCCGAGGGCGAGCATTCGGATAGCGCCGTTCTCGACGAGGCGCGCGAGGCCATGCGCGCCGATTTCGTCGAGGCGATGGACGACGACTTCAACACGGCGGGTGGCTTGGCCGCGATCTTCTCGTTTGCCAACGAGTGCAACCGCTTCCTCGAACAGCATGACAGCATGAATGCTGCGGCGCGCGAGGCGGCGCTGCTGAGCGCGGATGCCATCGAGGAGCTCATGGGCGTTCTCGGCATCGCGATGCCGAGCGACGAGGCTGACGAATGGCCTGCCGAAGTTTGCGAGCTGGCGGCCGAGACCTGCGGTTACGCGGGAACTGACCCGCGCGCGGCGGCCGAGGCCCTGCTCGAGGCTCGTGCGCAGGCCCGTGCCGAGAAGAACTGGGCGCTCGCCGATGCCGTGCGCGATGGCCTGGCTGCCCTGGGCTTTACCATCGAGGACACTCCCAACGGAGCGCGGGTTAGCTATGGAGAGTGAGCATCTCGAAGGGCGCCATGCCCTTGCGGAAGCCCTCGATGCGGGCGTTCCGATTCAGGCAATCTACGCAAACGACGCGGCCTTTCGCGACAAGCGCGTGTCAAAGCTGCTGGCGCGTGCGCAGGCAGATGGCATCCGCATCGAGCACGCGACGGGCAAGGAGCTCGACGCGCATTCGTCGCACGGTGCCCACCAGGGTGTCGTCGCGCAAATCAAGCCATACGAGTACGTGGGCCTGCACCAGCTCGTCGAGCGGGCGGCCGATGCCGAAAACGCGCTCATCATCGCGTGCGACCATATAACCGATGCCGGCAATTTCGGGGCAATCGTGCGCACCGCCGACGTGGTCGGTGCGACGGGCGTGCTCATTCCCAACCGCCGCTGCGCGCGCGTGACCACGGCGACGTACAAGACCTCGGCCGGTGCGGTCGCGCACGTGCCCATCGCGCAGGAGGCTAACCTCGTCAAGAGCCTCGAGCGCCTCAAGGAAGAGGGCTTCTGGGTCATCGGGGCAAGCGAGCATGCCAAGACGCTGCTCTGGGATGCGCCGCTCTCGGGTCGCATCGTGCTCGTCATGGGCTCGGAAGACGCGGGGCTTGCCCGCCTCACGCGCGAGACCTGCGACATGCTCGTTTGCCTGCCGCAAGCCGGTCACGTCGAGTCGCTCAACGTCGCGCAGGCCACCACCGCGCTCGCGTACGAATGGATGAGGCAATGCAACGCCGCCAAATCCTGATCGTCGACGGCTATAACGTCATCCGCAACAACGAGCGCTACGCGCATCTCGGCATCGACTACGAGAGCGGGGAGGGCTGGAACAAGGCTCGCGAGACGCTCATTAACGACGCCGCTCAGCTCGCGCAGGAACACTACGAGCGTTGCACGGTCGTCTTTGATGCCGCCGGCAATCCCGATTCGACGGGAGTTCCCGTACGCAAGGCGGGCATCGACGTGGTTTTCTCCCCTGCGGGGGTGAGTGCCGATAGCGTCATCGAGCGCCTCGCGCACGACGCACGTGAAAACGGGCTCGAAGTTGTGGTTGTTTCGTCGGATTTCACCATCCAGGCAACCGTCTTCGGGGGAGGGGTCGCAACTCTTTCATCGCTTGCATTTACCGCGGACAGCGCGGATGTCGAGGAGGAGCGACGTGGGCTTGCCCGCCGGGCCGCGAGCGAGAAACGCACCATAGCCGACCGCCTCGATCCCGAGACACTCGCCAAGCTCGAGGCCATAGTCCGTGGGGAGCGGGACGTATGACCTGCCTGTTCGTCGCGCTCTCTGGCGCATCATTGATACATTAGGGCCGCCTCTCTGTTTCCAAGTGTGATACACTGCCGCACGCGGTTCTGCCAGCGTGGCGCAACGGTAGCGCAGCGGTTTTGTAAACCGAGGGTTGCGGGTTCGATTCCTGCCGCTGGCACCAGCCGCATTTGTGCAGCGAAAGGCATAGCTACACCCGGACGCGTGGTATGGCGGCTTTTTCGTTGACAACTACTGGTGTGCGCGGTATCATCTCGTGCGCTATGCGGCTAGACCGCATCGCACGCAGCTTGAAAAGCGTATACAGATTAGTGAGTCACAAAGATGGGCGTGTGCCGGAGCGGTTAATCGGGACGGGCTGTAAACCCGTTGGCTTTGCCTACCATGGTTCGAATCCATGCGCGCCCACCACCTTTGCCTGTGTAGCTCAGGGGTAGAGCACTTCCTTGGTAAGGAAGAGGCCATCGGTTCAAATCCGATCACAGGCTCCATTTACTTCACACTCATCAGAGTTTGAACGATCAAATGGCGGCGTAGCTCAGTTGGTCAGAGCGCACGGTTCATACCCGTGTTGCCATTGGTTCGAATCCAATCGCCGCTACCAGGTTTTCCGCCTCAAAATGAGGCTTTGTACGTATAGACTATTCGGTAATGACGCGCACCCAAGGCGGGGCGCGCATGCAATCAGCAAACAGGAGGAAATGATGGCTGAAAAGGAAAAGTTTGACCGCTCCAAGCCGCATGTAAACATCGGCACCATTGGTCACGTCGACCACGGCAAGACCACGCTGACCGCGGCTATCTCCAAGACGCTCTCCAGCAATGACGGTTCGCACGGCACCGCTAATGCCGACTTCACCGCATTCGAGGACATCGACAAGGCTCCTGAAGAGCGTGAGCGCGGCATCACGATTTCCATCGCCCACATCGAGTACGAGACCGACAAGCGTCACTACGCACACGTCGACTGCCCGGGCCATGCTGACTACGTCAAGAACATGATCACCGGTGCTGCTCAGATGGACGGCGCCATTCTCGTTATCGCCGCCACCGACGGCCCGATGGCCCAGACCCGCGAGCACATCCTGCTCGCCCGCCAGGTCGGCGTTCCCTACATCGTCGTCTTCCTCAACAAGTGCGACATGGTCGACGACGAGGAGCTCATCGACCTCGTCGAGATGGAGACCCGCGACCTGCTCACCGAGTACGAGTTCCCCGGCGATGATATCCCCATCATCCGCGGTTCCGCACTCAAGGCCCTCGAGGGCGACGCTGGTTACCAGGACGCCATCTGGGAGCTCATGGACGCTGTCGACGAGTACATCCCGACTCCCGCCCGCGAGACCGACAAGCCGTTCCTCATGGCTATCGAGGACGTCTTCACCATCACCGGTCGTGGCACCGTCGCCACGGGCCGCGTCGAGCGTGGCGTCTGCCACGTCAATGACGAGGTCGAGATCGTCGGCATCCGCCCGACGCAGAAGACGGTCGTCACCGGCGTCGAGATGTTCCGCAAGCTGCTCGACGAGGCTGAGGCTGGCGACAACGTCGGTCTGCTGCTCCGCGGCATCAAGCGCGAGGAGATCGAGCGCGGCCAGGTCGTTTGCCAGCCCGGCTCCGTGCATCCGCACACCAAGTTCAAGGGCCAGGTTTACGTCCTGACCAAGGAGGAGGGTGGCCGTCACACGCCGTTCTTCACCAACTATCGTCCGCAGTTCTACTTCCGCACCACCGACATCACGGGCACGGTTATCCTCCCGGACGGCGTCGAGATGGTCATGCCGGGCGACAACGTTGAGATCACGGGCGAGCTCATTCACCCGATCGCCATGGAAGAGGGCCTGAAGTTCGCTATCCGCGAGGGTGGCCGTACGGTCGGCTCCGGTCGCGTTACCGAGATCATCGAGTAACACGCGCCCATTAGGTTATGAGCAGACAGGCCCGGCGGTTTTACGACCGTCGGGCCATGTTCTGCGATTGAGGAGGATTTAATGCGCACGTTGGTCACCTTGGCCTGCACTGATTGCAAGCGCCGCAATTACACGACCAAGAAGAACAAGCAGAACAACCCTGAGCGCATCGAGCTGAAGAAGTACTGCCGCTGGTGCGGGCATCACACGCTGCACCGCGAGACTCGCTAGTTGTACTCGCTAAGTGTTCAGGAGTGGTCTACAATGGCTAGACCAAGCTAAACAGGCCAGTAGCTCCAATTGGTAGAGCGTCGGTCTCCAAAACCGAATGTTGGGGGTTCGAGTCCCTCCTGGCCTGCCAGACTATTCCGGCCAACTTTTCAGTTGGCCTCTTTTAAGGTATGAACCGCCTTATACGAACGGATCAAGATGGCTACGAAGAAACACAAGAAGCGCAAGCGCGATACACGTTCCGAGGAGCAGAAGGCTCAGTCGGCACGTGACCTTGCGCAGCAAGCAACCGCGCAACCGCAGACGCAGAAGAAGACCGTACTCTCGCGCTCCAAGGACAAGGCTCCCGAGAAGGCGAAGAGCACCAAGGCCGTTGCCAAGAGCGATCCCAACAAGAAGCCGAGCCTCTGGCGACGCTTCGTCAATTACTGCAAAGAGGTCAAGGGCGAGATGCAGCGTGTGGTTTGGCCCACGCGCCCCGAGCTCGTCAATGCAAGCCTCATCGTCGTCGGCGCCCTCGTGTTCTTCGGCGTCGGCATCGCCATCATCGATAACATCATCATCATTCCGCTTGATGCCATCGCAACCCTGGGAGTGAGCGCCAATGGCTAGAAGATGGTACGTCGTCCACACCTACTCGGGCTACGAGAATAAGGTCAAGACGAACATCGAGCATCTCATCGAGACTCAGGGCCTCGAGAACAACATCTTCGAGATTCTCATTCCCACCGAGGAAGTCACCGAGCTCAAGGAGGGTGGCCGTCGCGTCACCACCGAGCGCAAGGTATTCCCCGGCTATGTGCTCATCAAGATGAACCTCGATGCCCGCACCCAGGTTGCCGTACGCAACACGCCGGGCGTGACCGGGTTCGTCGGCAGCGAGGGTCAGCCCGTTCCGCTGACGCGCGAGGAGTTCAACAAGATCACCAAGCGCGTGAGCCCCGAGGCTCCCAAGAAGACCTCCACGGATCTGGAGGAGGGCCAGTCGATCAAGGTCGTGAGCGGGCCGCTCGCAGACTTCGATGGCACGGTCTCCGAGGTGAACGCCGAGGCCGGCAAGGTCAAGGTGCTCGTCTCGATCTTCGGCCGCGAGACGCCGGTCGAGCTCAGCTTCGATCAGGTGGCAAAGATTTAAATTTGGCAGAAACGCGCGCGTCGTGCCTCGATGTGGAAGAGGGCTTCTCGCGACAGGCGCTTTCGATAGATAGAGAACAAGAGCCCGCAAGGGCAGGTACGTAGTAAGGATTCGCATCATGGCAAAGGACAAGGAAGTAACGGGCTTTATTAAGCTTCAGATTCCTGCCGGTCAGGCAAACCCGGCTCCCCCGGTTGGCCCGGCACTCGGCGCCCAGGGCGTCAACATCATGCAGTTCTGCACGGCATTCAACACCGAGACGCAGGACAAGGGCAACACGATCATCCCGGTCGAGATTACGGTCTACGAGGACAAGTCCTTCGACTTCATCTGCAAGACCCCGCCGGCGGCCGTTCTCATCCGCCAGGCCCTCGGCATCCAGAAGGGCAGCGGCGTTCCGCAGCGCGACAAGGTCGGCACGCTCACGCAGGCCCAGCTCACCGAGATTGCCGAGACCAAGCTCCCCGATCTCAACGCCAACGACATCGAGGCGGCCAAGAAGATCGTGGCAGGTACTGCCCGCTCCATGGGAGTATTAGTCGAAGAGTAGATACGCGGCGTAAAGGATACGCCGCTAGATGTGGGAGGGCCGGCCAGGTCCGTTGACCACGAGGAGGAAAGAAAATGGCAAAGCACGGAAAGAAGTACGAGGCCGCACTGGCCAAGGTCGACGAGGACAAGCTGTACACGCCGCTCGAGGCGTGCGCGCTTGCCAAGGAGCTCGCGAGTGCGAAGTTCGACGAGAGCATCGAGGTCGCGTTCCGTCTCAATATCGACACTCGCCAGGCCGACCAGCAGGTCCGCGGCTCCATCTCGCTGCCCAACGGCACCGGCAAGGAAGTCCGCGTCGCCGTCTTCGCCGAGGGCGATAAGGCCAAGGAGGCCCTCGAGGCTGGCGCCGACGTCGTCGGTTCCGATGATCTGGTCGCCGACGTGCAGGCGGGCAACATCAACTTCGATGCCGCCGTCGCGACTCCCGACATGATGAGCAAAGTCGGTCGTCTGGGTAAGGTCCTCGGTCCTCGCGGCATGATGCCCAATCCCAAACTCGGCACCGTCACTCCCGATGTCGCCAAGGCCGTTAGCGAGCTCAAAGGCGGCAAGGTCGAGTATCGCGCCGATCGCTATGGCATCTGCCATGTCAACATCGGCAAGGTCTCCTTCGAGCCTAAGGCCCTCGCCGAGAACTACGGTGCGCTCTACGACGAGATCCTGCGCGTGAAGCCGGCTGCGACCAAGGGCCGTTACGTCAAGTCCATCGCGCTTTCCTCGACGATGGGCCCTGGCATCAAGGTTGCCAGTGACATCGTCCGCAACTACACCGAGGCGTAAGAAAAAGCACGATCTTAATGTTCAGCGGAGTGCTTACGTACTAGTTTGTACGCTTCGCACATGCAAAGAAGCCCGGGTTTCGTGCCTGGGCTTCTTTCGTCTTACAGCTTGGAGTTGTTGATATCGTAGGGCGTTGCCTGATAGACGTAGTAGTTCAGCCAATTGGTGTAAAGCAGCTGCGCCGGGGCGCGCCAGTTTGACCGAGGCGTCTTTGACGGGTCATCATCGGGGAAGTAATGCCTTGGCACCTTGGGGTTCAGCCCTTTGCCAAGGTCACGCGCGTATTCCTTCGCAAGCGTATCGGTGTCGTACTCAGGATGTCCAAAAACGAAGAAGTGCCTGCTATTCGTGCTCTTCGCGATGAATACGCCCGCCTCGTCTGATACGGCTATGATTTCGAGGTCATCGACCGCCTCGATATCCTCCTGGCGAACCTCGGTGTGACGCGAGTGCGGTGCATAGAGCACGTCGTTGATACCGCGGACGAGCGGGCTCGACGGCTTTACGATGTTATGGGCAAAGACGCCCGACATCTTCTCCTCGAGCTCGTATTTCTCGACGCCGTAGTGATAGTAGATGCCCGCCTGGGCGCCCCAGCAGATGTAGAGCGTCGAAAAGACGTGGGTCTTTGCCCACTCGAAGATCTCGCAGAGCTCGGGCCAGTAGTCGACCGTCTTGAAGTCAAGAAGCTCCACGGGCGCGCCCGTAATGATCATGCCGTCGTAGCGCCTGTGGCGGATGTCGTCGAGGCTGACATAGAAGGACTCGAGATGCTCTGCGGCCACGTGCTCGGCACGATGGCTCACCGTCTGGAGCAATTCGACCTCGACTTGAAGGGGCGTGTTCGAGAGTTTGCGCAGAAGCTGCGTCTCCGTCTCGATTTTCGTTGGCATAAGGTTCAAGATGAGAACGCGAAGCGGACGTATGTCCTGGTGGATTGCACGGTGCTCCGTCATCACGAAGATGTTCTCGCCCTCGAGTATGCTGGTGGCCGGAAGCGCATCCGGAATTCTGATTGGCATGGTCAAATCCTTCCGTAGGCGCTCCATGATATCAGGGCCTCGCTGGTGATACCATGAGGCCGGTCGTTCATTTCGTTTTGAACAAGGAGAGCCCATGACCTCGGAAATCGGCACCACATGCGTTCAGGGTGGCTACCATCCCGGAAACGGCGAGCCGCGTCAGGTTCCCATCTACCAGAACACGACGTGGAAGTACGATTCGAGCGAGTTCATGGGAAGGCTCTTCGATCTTGAGGAGGAGGGCTACTTCTACACGCGTCTCCAGAATCCCACCAACGATTGCGTAGCCGCGAAGATCTGCGAACTCGAGGGTGGGTCAGCGGCGATGCTCACGTCCTCGGGACAGGCGGCAAATTTCTATGCGGTCTTCAACATCGCTGGCTGCGGAGACCACGTGGTCTGCTCGACGTCAATCTACGGTGGCACGTACAACCTGTTCGCGCATACGATGAAGCGGATGGGCATCGAGTTCACCTTCGTCTCCCCGACATGCAGTGACGAGGAGCTCGAGAGTGCCTTCCGCCCGAATACGAAGGCCGTGTTCGGCGAGACCGTCGCGAATCCCGCGCTCACGGTTCTCGATATCGAGCGTTTCGCGAAGGCGGCCCATGACCACGGGGTCCCGCTCATCGTCGACAACACGTTTCCCACGCCAATCAACTGTCGCCCCATCGAGTGGGGTGCCGATATCGTCACCCACTCCACGACGAAGTACATGGACGGCCATGGCGCCGCGGTTGGTGGTTGCATCGTCGATTCGGGCAGGTTCGATTGGGAGGCCCATGCCGAGAAGTATCCTGGTCTGACCACTCCCGACGAAAGCTATCACGGCGTGGTCTATACCAGGCAATTTGGCAACGAGGGGGCATTCATCACGAAGGCGACGGCGCAGCTCATGCGCGACTTGGGATCAATTCAGTCGCCCCAAAACGCCTTCTTGCTGAACATGGGCCTCGAAAGCCTTCACCTGCGCGTGGCCCGGCACACCAAGAACGGTCTCGCGGTTGCGGAGTTCCTGAACCGGCATCCAAAGGTGGCATGGGTGCGATATGCCGATTTGCCCGGTGATGAAAGCCACGATCTCGCGAAGAAGTACCTACCCAACGGATCTTGCGGCGTGGTGAGCTTTGGCGTTGCGGGTGGACGCGATGCTGCGGAGCGCTTCATGTCCGCGCTTGAGCTCGCGCAAATCGCGACCCATGTCGCGGATGCGCGTACCTGCGTGCTACATCCCGCAAACGCAACGCATCGCCAGATGACAGACGCGGAGCTGGAGGCAGCCGGAATAACCCCTGACCTCATCCGCCTTTCATGCGGCATCGAGGACCCAGAGGACTTGATTGCCGACCTCGAGCAGGCACTCGAGGCAGTCTAGAGACGACACCGTCATGCGCATGTCTGCCTTGCCGTTTCGTACAGCCTCATGACCTGCGCGCTTGGCCGCTTGGGAAAGACCAGACCGTAGGGCATGTCATGTGGCTCGGCAAGCGGGATGCAAACGAGGTTCGGATGTATGTCTTCCCAGATCTCGGTCGTGACGATGGCGCGGTTGTTCAGCTCGCAATCCGTGAATAGCTCCATCGTGTAGAAGGGGACATCGGTAATCCGGTTGGCGCCGAGTCCGGTAAGGTAGGAGCGTGCCGCATCGTAATCGGCCGATATCCCCGGTCTCATCATGACCAGGTCGAGGTCATGGAGCACATTCGAATCGAGCGCGTGCGGAATGACGGTGCCGAGGGAACGCGGTACCGCGACGCACAGCCGCGTTCGCGTCAGTTCGAGGAAAAGACACTGCTCCCGATACAACTCGGACATGTAGAGTCCCTCCATCACGTCATACGATACGCCGAGTCCCCGCAGGTAGTTGCCCGGTTCGACCCCGGCACTCTCGAGCGAGATGATGTCGATGCGAGTGCCCGGCGCACGCTCGATCATGTGCGACCAGATTCCCGGAAGCATGCGGCATTTCATGAGAAGGGAGGTTGCCACCCGTATGGGTTCCTCGTCGTTTTGGATTTGACGCGCACGGGCGATCGCCTCGTCGCAGTGGCGGACGATCTCGACGGCGTCTCGATAGAGCGATTCTCCTGCCTCGGTGAGCTTGATGCCTCGACGCCCACGCTCGAACAAGACGATGCCGAGTCGCTGCTCGAGAAGGTCGATCTGCTGGATGAGCGAGGACGGCGCTATGTAGAGTGCCCGCGCTGCCTTGCTGAAGCTTCCCGCGTTCGCCGTTTCGATAAAGGACTCAATGTGTCGTGAGTACATGCTCACCCCTTTGTGTAAGGCTTAGACCTGAAATAGCTATAGAGAAAAGCGCGATTAAAAGAGAATTATAGCAACTACTATAAGGTCACGTACGAAATTGGAGGGGATATCATGGACGTGCGCGTACTTAAACGGAAAAGATATGTCTATCTATTTGCGTCGGCTGCATCGTTTCTGGTGCTGGGCCTTGTCTATGCCTGGTCGCTATTTGCCACGCCTCTCGCCACAATCTACGGCTGGGAGATGGCGGCGGTCAAGGTGACATTTACCATTTGCATGATGTCCTTTTGCGTGGGCGGCCTCATTGGCGTGCGCGTGCTCAGGCGCCTTGGCGTGCGCGGCGCCATACTGATGGCAGCCGCGCTTCTCGTTTGCGGTTTTGCGGGAACGGCGATTCTGGCCCAATACGGCATATGGGCTCTGTACATATGTTATGGCGTATGCATTGGCTGCGGCACGGGCCTGGGCTACAACGTCACCATCGCCACGGTGACCTTGTGGTTTCCCGATAGGACCGGCTTTGCCTCCGGCGTCATGTTCATGGGCTTTGGCCTCGGATCTCTTACCCTGGGAACGCTCACACGCGCCATTATCGGGACGGCGGGCATACCCGTCGCGCTCGGCGTCGTCGCGGCCACGGCCTGCGTCGTCTTCGTGTTTCTGGCCTGCTTCTTGAAGCGCGCTCCCGAGAACATCAGCGAGCTTCTGGGCGTCGGCACGCAAAAGGAAGACCTGGCCAAGGAGGAGCTCTCATCTGATGCCGAATTCGTGACGGATGCCAAGTCCGCCCCAGATGCCGAGGCAGATCAGCGCAGGATCTTCCGTGACCCTGCGTTTTACGGCTACTACCTATGGGCGATCATCATCCTTGGCGCAGGACTCGTCGTCATCGGCACGTCCATGCAGGGAGCCTTGGAGCTGAGCGTTGATGCGACCTTCGCCGCGACGCTCGTGGGCATCATCCCCATCGTGAATGGATTGTCAGGTCTTTCCATGGGCGTCGTTTACGACAAGAAGGGCTTGCAGTTCTCCATGATCTTGGTCGCAACGATTGCCTTCGCGGCCTGCACGGTTCTCGCCTGCGCCTTCTTCTTCGGTTTGGGATGGCTCTACGTCATCGGCTGTCTGATGATGGTGGTGGGCTATGGTAGCGTAGCGCCCCAGGCCACCGCGTTTGCCCGCGAGCGCTATGGTCAGAAGCGCTTCCCGCATCACCTGGCCATCGTGAATACCGACATCGCCGGTGGCTCGGCCTTCCAGCAGGCTGTGATGAGCGCCTGCGGTGGCGTGAGCCTGTTCGTCTACACGACCATGGCCGTCTTTGGCGCCGTGGCCTTCGTGACGAGCCTTGTCTTCGCCCGCATCACGAAGCCGAAGAGGGGATAGGGAAGAATGCGACCTTGTGGATATACGAGGGCGTCTTGCCCGTCCCTCCGATTAGGCGATGCGGCCCCCCACCTGCAATGACGCAGCGCCTGGTTTCGGACAGCGCCCTCGCATCCAGAAGCTAAGGCCCTATTCTCGAAAGCGCTCCTCGTGTTTAGCCCGCTTCATACAAGACGATTGCATCTTTCTTCACGCGCTCGAGAAAACGCGTACTGATGCCTGTTGTCGTGATGACGTCGACCTTTCTGTTGAGTCTCTGTTCGAGCTCATCTTGAAATTCGAGAACCTGCATCCCCTTGATCTTGCCCTTTTCGAGCAGGATATCCACGTCGCTGTCCAGCCTTTCCTCGCCACGGGCAAACGAGCCGATGAGCGAAACCTTCTTCGCTCCGTATTTCTTGGCCAATGAAGCAGCAACGGATTCAATTTGCGATATGGCCATCTTGTGCATGATCCTAACCCCATCTTTCCCAGTCCGACGACAGCAGAAAGTCCACGATGTTCCAGCACTTGATACCATTATCGGACCAATCTGTCTCATCGACACTTACGATGAGCTTAGGATAATTATCATCAACGGCCTGCAGTGCGGAGAACTCACGCTCACGCGTGCTTTCGCTTTCAAGCAAATATGCGACTTGGATGTAAATACGATTGCCGCCCCTTTCAGCAACGAAGTCTATTTCCTTTTTGTCGATGCGGCCAACGTAAGCTTGAAAACCTCGACGCCGTAGTTCTACAAAGACGATGTTCTCGAGCACCAAATCGAGCCTGCGCGCGTTGTTTCCGAACATGGCCTCACGAAGGCCCACATCGGTAAGGTAGGCCTTCTCGCTGCCCTGTAGAATCGCCTTTCCCTTGATGTCATAACGGCGAGCCCTGGTGAGCAACATAGCCTCCTCTGCAGCTTGCAGGTAGTTGTAGATGCTTTCGACGGAGATTTTTCGTCCATCGTTTTTCATCGAGTTAGCGATGTTGTTGACGGAGAGGGTAGTTCCAACCTCAGACATGAAGTAACTGAGCACTCGCTCTAGCTGGTCACTGTTACGAAGCTTGCGCCGTTGCACGATGTCCTTGAGGACAATCGAGTTGAAGACGTCGCGTAGGTACGAAATCGAGCTTTCCGGAGCGTAGTCGATGTGGCTCAGGAAGGGGAGGCCGCCATAGATTCTATAGAGGTCGTATAGTTCACGTGGGCTTTTGTTGGGAATTGCTTCGGCGATTTCTTTCAGGGAAAACGGAAACACCTCCACAGTTACGTACCTTCCGGCTAGGAGTGTCGAGAGTTCGCCGGCAAGCAGCTTCGAGTTGGATCCGGTAATGTATATGTCGCAATCAAGGTCGACGCGCAATGAGTTTATCGCACGTTCCCAATTGGGAACGGCCTGAACCTCGTCAAAGAACAGGTATATTTTGCCTTGAATGTTTTGCGTGAGCTCCAGGACCGTTTGATAGAACGCCTGCGCAGACGAAGCTGCATCTTCCCATTGCATGGACTCGAAGTTGATTATGATGATGTTGTTGCTGGGCGCGATGCCATCATCGAGAAGTTTGCTCCTGATTGTTTCAAGCAAGGTACTTTTGCCGCTACGGCGCATGCCGGTTATAACCTTGATAATATCCTTGCCAATGAAAGGCTCGAGTTGCGATATGTATTCGGTGCGTTGAATCATGTTGCCGTTTTCTTTCATAATAGAAAAAGCTTAGATAACTATCGATTTTTTCTATTATAGCCGAAAAATTATTAGTTGAATTTCTCGAGTGCAATCGAGAAGACGATAATTTAAAACTTGTAACAGGATTGCCTGCGTCCTTCAGACAGGCAAAGTCTAGAACCACCTTCAGAGAGATTCTTGGCGAGATGAAAGGTGGCTGCTCTGGCGCTTGATGTGCTTAATTGTGGATTTAGACAAGAAAGATAGACATTAATTAAAATTGCCTAGTTCATGCCGTCGTTGTATCTCGTACATTGCATGCATAGCGTATTCATCGAGAAAGGATGCACGGTATGAACATTGTGGTCGCGGTCAAAGTCGTGCCAGACGACCAGGACATACAGGTCGCCGCATCAGGCGAGCTTGACATGTCCAAGGCACATCAGACGATCTCCGCCTATGACGTCAACGCAATCGAGGCTGCCGCGCAGCTTGCGGCAAGTGTCGGTGACTCTAAGGTGACGGTTGTCACGGTCGGTCCTGCCGTCATCGATGACTCCAAGCTCAAGAAGAACATTCTCGCTCGCGGTGCCGACGAGCTCGTCATGGTCGCCGACGACGCCTGCGTCGACATGGACGCCTACGCGACGGCGGCCGCGCTGGCCTCGGCCATCGACGGTCTGGACGGCTGGGACGTGATCGTATGTGGCGATGGGTCGGCCGACAACTATGCCCAGCAGGTCGATGTGCAGCTTGCCTACAAGCTTGGTGTGCCCGTCACCACCGCGGCGGTCGAGATTACTCCGGTGGATGCCGGTCTCTGCGTCAAACGCAGGCTCGAGGATGTCGTCGAGACCGTTGAGCTTCCCATGCCATGCGTTGTCTCGGTGCTGCCCGACATCGCGCTGCCACGCATCCCGGGCATGAAGGATATCCTGGCAGCGGGCAAGAAGCCCATGCGCGTCGAGGGGGCGCCGGCTGCGCCCGAAACGGCGGTCGAGATCGTCGATATCAAGGCGCCTGAGGCCGAAGAGCGCAAACTCGAAGTGAAGTCTGCGTCCGATGACGGTGCCATCGAAGCATTTGCCGCCGCCATCAAGAGCGCATTGCAGTAGGGAAGGGGAATAGATCATGAAAGCACTGGTAATTGCCGAGCATGCAGATGCCGCCACCGCCCTCGCGGCAGGTGCCCGCAGTCTGGCGGATGAGGTGGCTGTCGCGATCGTCGGCCCCGAGGAGGTTCCCGCTAGCATCGCCGATGTTGCCTATGGCGTAGCTGTTCCCGAAGGCGCGGTGGCCGATGATGCGAACGAGACGCTCGCGCCATTGCTCGAGGACGTCGAGCTGGTCATCGCCGAGCCCACGCGTCACATCAAGTCCGTCGCCGGCAAGCTCGCTGCCTTCCGGGGCGCGAGTGTCATCACCGACGTGATGTCATTTGAGAACGGCCAGGCCTCCCAGATGTACTTCGGCGGTGTCGGAATCGTCGAGCGCAAGGCGAAGACCCCGATCACCTTCCTCACCGTGCGACCGGCCACCTTCGCGGACATGCAGGCGACAGGCTCCAACGGGGAAGCTGAACAGCTCGAGTGGGTCACTCCCACCGCCGCCGTGAGGTTCATTTCGTCCGATCCCATCGAGAAGGCGGGCGTGGACCTCACTAAGTCCGAGGTGGTCGTCGCTGCGGGCCGCGGTTTTGCCGAGATGAACGATCTTGACCTTGCCCGCCAGCTGTGCAGGAAGATCGGCGCCGGGCTGGGATGCACGCGTCCGCTTGCTGAGGCAAACGACTGGATGCCCTCCGAGACCTATATCGGCGTCTCGGGGCTCAACTTGTCCCCGAAGGTCTATATCGCCGTCGGCATCTCCGGGCAGATGCAGCACATGGTTGGCGTGAACCATTCCGGCACCATCTTCGCCATCAACAAGGACGAGAGCGCGCCCGTCTTCAAGCAGTGCGACTACGGTCTCGTAGGCGACCTCAAGACGATTCTCCCGGCGCTTGTCGAGGCACTGTAGGGACCTTTTCGGGAACAGCCGAACATATCATGAGCGAAAGGCGATGAGAGATGTCCGATACCGATTTTGACGCAATAGTGGTGGGGGCCGGCCTTGCCGGACCGGTTGCCGCCCTTGAGCTCGCGCGAGCAGGCAAGTCCGTGCTCGTTGTCGAGCGTGGCAACTTCGCGGGCGCGAAGAACATGACGGGAGGACGTCTCTACGTCCACTCCCTGAGAAACGTGTTCACCGATGACGAGCTTGCCGACGCGCCCTTCGAGCGCAAGATCGTCCGCGAACGCATCAGCCTCATGGCGCCAGATGCCACCACCACCATAGACTTCTCCTCGGATGCCATGAACGGGGAGGAGACGGCATCGTATTCGGTGCTGCGCGCCCCCTTCGACCAGTGGCTCGCCGCCAAGGCAGAGGACGCGGGCGCGGAGTTCATCTACGGCATCCCCGTCGAGGGCCTCGTGAAGGACGAGGGCGGCAAGGTGCGCGGCATCCGTGCCGGTGAGGACGAGATCACGGCCGAGGTCGTCATCCTGTGCGACGGCGTGAACTCGCTGCTCGCCAGGGAGGCCGTGGGCTACGAGAAGCCCCCGGCGAGCCAGATGGCGGTCGGCGTGAAGGAGGTTCTCGAGCTTCCGGCCGGCACCATCACGGATCGCATCCTGGCGCAATCCGACGACGAGGGCGCTGCGTGGCTGTTCGCCGGTGACGCTACCCATGGCATCTTCGGCGGTGGCTTCATGTACACCAACAGGGATTCGATTTCCCTGGGCGTCGTCGCCGGAATCGAGGCGTTGGCCTGCTCCGACGCGGCTCCGGTCTACCAGATGCTCGAGGACTTGAAGCACCACCCGGCCGTCGCGCCCGTCATCCGCGGGGCGAAGGTCGTGGAGTACTCCGGGCACATGGTCCCCGAGGGTGGCTTTGACATCATGCCTGAGCTTGTCGGCGATGGTGTCATGCTGGCGGGCGATAGCGCCATGATGTGCCTCAATCTTGGCTACATGGTGCGCGGCATGGATTACGCCATCGCGGCGGGGCAGATCGCCGGCCAGAGTGCTGCTAGGGCGATTGATGCTGGCGATACGTCCGCGGCCGGCCTGAAAGGCTACGCGGCTTCCCTCAACGGAAGCTTTGTGATGAAGGATCTCAGGCAGTACAAGAACGAACCGGCCTTTTTGGAGGGTTTCACACGCATGTTCAATGAGTATCCGGAACTTGCGCGCGATGTCCTCAATGACATGTTCATCGTCGATGGCGCGCCCGCGACTTCCATCAAGCAAAAGATCATGCCGCGCCTGAAACAGATTGGCATGCTCAACATTCTGAGGGACGCGAGAGGAGCGATGAGGGCACTATGAGCAATCCGGAGATCACCGTGAACGTCGACGAGTACCTGGCACTCGACAAGTACGAGGTCGACGAGGACAACGCTCACATCGAGCTCGTGGCCGATCCTTGCGACGAGGAGTTCGACAAGCTCATTCGCGTATGTCCCGCCGCGCTGTACAAGCGCGACGAGGACGGGCGCAAGAGTTTCGACTACGCGGGCTGTCTCGAATGCGGTACGTGCCGCATCGCCTGCGGAGACACCATCATAGAGAAATGGGGGTTTCCCGGTCCTACTATGGGGGTAGAATACCGTTTCGGATGAGAAGCCGAGTCGCATGGAGAAGCCAGCATGGATGACGAGCAGAAGAAGACTGTTTACGAGGCAGTCGACAAGTTCTGTGATGAATGCATTACCGAGGACAATATCCAGAATTGGTGTGCTTCAAGGGGTGTTCCGCATGATGATTACGCGGCGTTTTACGAGAGCGACCTCGGCAAGTATTGCCTTCCTCCTCAGGTAGGTGGATGGGACGGCCCGTTCGCAACGCGCGCTCTGGCCGTTTCCCGACTCGCCCGCCGTGCTGGCGCAATTTTGCCCTACCAGACCGACTTCACCTCGGCAGCTCTTCTCTCCACCATGTACTCGTTTGTCCAACCCGAAGTTGTCAGCGAACTTGTCGCGGACGATGGACGAGCGATTTTTTCACAGGCCTTCTCAGAGAGTAGCTTGCAAGAGGAAGTGATTGTATCGGGAACGTGCGTAACGAAAAACAAAGACGGTATATTCCTCGATGGGGTGAAAAGTTACGTTGCCAACGGCCAGTTTATTTCGAAAACGCTTGTTCTCACGCGTGATGACGTATATGGCAAAGAGGACGGAGGCCGGTCCATCTGGCTCGTTCCCCTTGGAACTGAGGGGGTTTACTCATATCCTCTCAACACGATAGGTCAGGAAATGACCGCGCCTGCATCAATCGAATTCGATCATGTGGAGCTCGATCCGATTTGGCGAATTCAAACCAACGGGAACCTCAAGCAGGTTCTTGACCAACAGTACATGCGCGGGCGCGTTTTGACATGTGCGGCGAGCTTGGGCCTTGCGCAGGCTGCCATGGATGATGCGCTCGAAAGATGCGCCATGCGCCACGTGCGCGGCGAGGTTCTGGGCAAGCTCCCCCAAATCGAGGCGAAGCTCGCTGACATGTCCGTGAAGATACGTCTGATGGAGGCTATGCTCGCGAAGGCGGCGAACTCGATTTCAGATAGCGAGACCACCGACGAGCAAAGATTCAACTGTGCGCTTATGAAGTACTGCGTTCCAAAAGCGGCGACGGAAGTGGCCGATAGCGCGATTCAGATTTTTGGCGGCGCGGGCTATACGGATCGTTCGCGCGTGGGTCGAATCTGGCGAGACTGTCGTGGCAATCAAATCGCCCAGGGCACAGATGAAATGATGATTCATACGGTTGCCAAGCAACTTCTCAAGGGGCACAGCTTTGCGCTTACGGATATCTAAACCACATTGCTTTTACGGATTTTAGTTTCGAGGTTTTCTGATTGGGTATTTTTGTAACTCGGTCATGAGCGTTTCGTTAGCCTGATTCCAGAATGGATTAAGCGCGTCATCGAGCAAGATCTCCGAAGCGGAAGGATTCGCCAGATGGTAGCAAGGCATCTGGTAGAGGCTTTCCAATTGCTGCGAAACTATGAAATCAAATGTTTCGCGAGGCATGTAACGTCCGCCAAGAACGAACCGAACATCGCTTTCCATTGCAGGTCTGAACAGCTCGAACACCCTGATTTTTATTTCCGGTTCTTTTGCAGTGAACAGCTTGCGGTAGAACGCGGGGCGGGTTTTGACGCAACGAACCAGCGATTTATAGAATTCGCCATGATCCAGGAGCCGTGCGCCGATTTCATGATGCATGTAATAGGGGAGCAGCTCAGGTTTTGTCTTGAGTGGAACGGGTGCCTCGAGCAACTGCCTCTCTGGAACTGCCGCCTCTAGCTCTCTTGCGAGGTCAACTCTGAAGACATACATGGCAACATCGAGCTTGCTATCAAAATGGTAGTAGAACGTATTGCGGTTAATGCCCAGCTCTTTTACGAGCTTCGAGATGTGTATGCCGCTCAATGACGAAGCCTCTGTTCCGATGATGACGTAGTTGATGATTTGTTCCCGTATTGTGCCGCTATCCATCTTTCGACATGCCCCGATCGTCACTAGAAGAACTCATGAAGTGTGCAAAACTAAAAAATGACTATTTCATTTTCTATGTTTCATAAGTTATTGTCAAAATGAAGTGGGAGATAACCTTTGCGGACGGGCTAGAGTCTTCGCCCGTGCTGTCCTGGATGTCACAAGGCGAATACCGATGTGCAAAACCCCAGATTATCCTACATTAGTCTGCATCGAATCTGCCGCTCACCCCCTCCTTAAATGCGAGCCTCCTTAAAAAGGGGGCTCGCGCCAATCAGACGGAGGCTGATTCGCATCAACCAAAACCATGGTTAGCAAACAAAAAAGCAGAGAAGGCGTGATGGGGAATTAGCCAATTCAAAATTTTGTCTATTCTTAATTAAAATCCGCTACTTCATAATTGAATGCGTAGCATTGCGTCAAACCGAGAGGAGAGCTACATGGACTTTAGTTTTACCGACGAGCAGGAGTTGCTTCACGAGAGCATCGTCGAATTCTGCGACCGCTATATCAATGAAAAAGACATACCCTCGATGTACGAGAACCACGGCACGCCGCACGACCTCGACATGGCCTACCTCGAGGCGGGCTTCGGTCTCATGGGCCTTCCCGAGGAGCACGGCGGCATCCCCTGCGACATGGTCACCCTGGGCATGCTCACCGAGGAGTTCGTGCACAACGCCGGCTTCACCGCCCCCTACCTCAACGCCACGCTGGCGCTGCGCGACATGGTCGACTTCGGCAGCGACGAGCAGATCAAGATGTGCTTCGACGCCTACCAGGAGACGGGCAAGCCCATCTTCTCGCTGGGCTTCTCCGAGCCCGGCGCGGGCTCGGACAACCAGAACATGACCTCCGTCACCCGCAAGCAGCCCGACGGCACCTACCTGCTCAACGGCCAGAAGACCTGGGTCACCAACGGCGAGAACTTTCCGCTGGTGCTCCTCATCGCCAAGGACGAGGACCCGTCGCGCGACAACCGCGAGATGTCGATGTGGCTCGTGCCGCTGGACACCCCGGGCCTCACCACCGCGCCGCTCCACAAGATCGGCCAGCAGATCATGCCGTTCTGCGACATGTACTTCGACGACGTGGTGCTGACAGAGGACATGCGCGTGGGCAAGAAGGGCGAGGGCTTCAGGAACCTCATGAAGAACTTCGAGGTGGAGCGCTGCCTCATCTGCGCCCAGGTGCTCGGCCTTGCCCAGGCGGCCATGGACGACGCCGCCGCCTACGCCAGCGAGCGCATCTGCTTCGGCAGGCCCATCGTGTCCTTCGAGCTCATCCAGCAGAAGCTCGCCGACATGGAGATCGCCCTGCAGAACACGCGCAACATGCTCTACAGGACGCTGTGGAAGATGGACACGGGCCAGTCCGTGCGCATCGACTCGGCGCTGCTCAAGCGCTACGCGGCCCAGCAGTGCACGTGGGTATGCAGCGAGGCGCTGCAGATCTACGGCGGCCTTGGCTTCACCACTGAGACCAGGCTCGGGCGCCTGTGGCTGGATTGCCGTGGCATGCAGATCGCTGGCGGCACTGACGAGATCATGGTCTACATCGCGGGTCGTCAGATCGCCAAAGAGTACGCGCGATAGGGCGTCAAGGATTTTCGATGGATCAGGTTAAGAGCGCATATCCAGAACTATCCATCATGCGGTGGATAGAAGAGGGGTGCCAAACGGCGCCAGATAGATGCCTGCTCGCAACCGTCGACGCCTGCTTCGCTTATGGCGAGGTTGGGCAATGGACCATCTCGCTTGCGCAGTATTTTGCAAAGGAGCTTGGGCTGGGCGCCGGGTCGACCGTCGTCCTGTGCGCCCCTAACATCGTGCACGTGCTTGTAGTGCTTAGTGCCGCGCAGCTTCTGGATGTCCGCGTTGCATTGTTTCCCCCTGCAACCGGGACGGCCGAATTTGAACGTGCGGTCGGTCTCGTCGGCCCCCAGCTCATCATCTCCTCGGATCCATGCAGGTTCGGGGAGGCACGAGGCGTCATCACCGACGTGCGGTGCATGCTGACGGAGGGTCGGGATGTGGGTGCCCCAAGCGTTGACGAGGCCATGCGTCGCCCGATTGCAGGCGAGGTGGCGTTTCCAAACGCGAGCGCCAACGCCCCCATCATCGTGTTCACGTCGGGCAGCACGGGCGTCCCCAAGGCGATAGTCAACCGGGCGTCCTCTTTCGCCCTCAATGGTCTTGCCTTGCGCAAGTGGCTCGGAGTCACGAGTGACGACGTGGTGTATCTTCCCGTCCCGCTCGTTCACGTCTTTGGCATCGTGGGCATGTACCTCACGCTCGTCTCGCAGGCGACCTTCACGACCTCGCCCAAATACGACGCCGAGGAGGCATGTGCGCTCATCGAGGCGATGGAGGCGACGGTGCATCTCGGCGTCCCCACCAACTTCATACGCGAGCTCAAGTGCAACGAGGACGAAAGATGGAATCTCGACTCCCTGAGAGCTGGTCTCGTTGCCGGGGCCGACTGCCCCGCCTTCGTAATCGAGGAGTTCGAGAAGCGCTATGGCTGCATCGTCATGCAGTCCTACGGCATGAGCGAAACGGCCGCTACCCTGACGGTGACGCCCCTCGAGTACGACACTGCGGAGAGGGCGGCGACCCTCGGGTTCTGCATCGATGGTGCCCAGGCCAAGACGGATCCCGACACGGGGGAAATCATGTGCAAGAGTGCGTCGATGATGGAGGGCATCCTGCAGCCGAACGGATTAACTGTTCTTGAGCTGGACGACGGATGGTTCCGCACCGGCGATGTCGGGCGCATCGACGAGCGTAGCCAGATTTCCATGACGGGGCGGCTGAAACACGTCATCGTGCGCGGGGGAATCAACATATTTCCGTCCGAAATCGAATTGCTCTACAAGCAATGTGACGATGTCGAGGAGTGTTGCGCTGCGGCGGTCGAGGACGAGGAGCTCGGCCATCGTATCTGTCTGGGCGTGGTCTTGCGCGATGGGTCGACGATGACGGCGGAGGACCTGCGATTCTATGCCCGAGGACGAATCGACAAGGGCAAGATCCCGGACATGGTGACAATCGTGGACGCGCTTCCGTACTTGGATAACGGGAAGATTGATAGGGGATCTTTTGCTCAGCAGGTGCAGTTAGGGTCGAAAGCCTGATGTCGACGCTGGCGCGAAGGGTTTGCCCATAGGCATCAGAGGCATTTGCCGAAAAGGAAGAACCGACCAGGAGGGAAGGAACGATGGCACAATTCATTACGGCGCAGGAAGCCGCCAAGCTCATCCCCGATGGGGCCACCGTCGGCATCGCGGGCATGGGCCTTTCGGGATGGGCGGAGGAGATCGGTCGGGCGATCCGCGACAGCTACCGCGAGACGGGCCACCCACGCGACCTCACCCTGAAGCAGGGCTGCGCCATGGGTGACTGGAAGACGCGTGGCGTCACCGTGCTGGGCGAGGCCGGTCCGGGCCTCGTCACCAACTGGTCGGCGGCGCACATCGGCTCGGCGTTCTCGCTCAACGAGCAGGTTCAGGCTGGCCAGATCAAGTGCCACTGCCTTCCCCAGGGCGTCATCATCAACCTGTGGCGCGAGATCGCGGCGGGCCGCCCCGGTCTGATCACCAAGGTCGGTCTGGGTACTTTCGTCGACCCGCGCGTCGAGGGCGGGCGTATGAACCCCGAGACCACCGAGGACGCCTGCGAGCTCATCGAGTTCGACGGCGAGGAGTATCTGTTCTACAAGAGCTTCCCGCTCGACGTCGCCATCCTGCGCGGCACCACCGCCGACGAGAAGGGCAACATCTCCTTCGAGCACGAAAGCGTCATGAACGAGGGGCTGGCCGTCGCCTCGGCCGCCAAGAACTCCGGCGGCATCGTCATCGTACAGGTCGAGTACCTGGCGCAGGCCGGCACCCTGAACCCCAAGGATGTCGCCATACCAGGCATCATGGTCGACTACGTCGTGCAGGCAACCGATAAGGACTGCTGCTGGCAGACCGAAGGCGTCTACTACGAGCCGGCCTTCTCCGGCCAGATCAAGAAGCCGCTAAGCCAACTGCCCGTGCTCGGCCTCTCCCCGCGCAAGGTCATCTGCCGACGCTGCGCCATGGAGCTCGAGCCCGGTGCCATCGTCAACTTGGGCGTCGGCATCCCGGCAGACGTTGCCTCCGTCGTTGCCGAATCCGGCTGCCTAGACGCAGTCACCATCACCGCCGAGGCCGGCGGCATCGGTGGCGTGCCGGCGGCGCTGCCCAACTTCGGCTCCAACTACAACGCCGAGGCGATCATCTCGCACAATTCCATGTTCGATTTCATCGACGGCGGCGGCCTGGACATCACCGTGCTCGGCTTGGCCGAGGTCGACAAGGACGGCAACCTCAACGTCTCCAAGTTCGGCAATCGCCTGTCAGGCCCCGGTGGCCTCATCGACATCACCCAGTCCGCCTCCACCGTTGTCTTCGCGGGCACCTTCATGGCCAAGGCCAAGGAGGAGGTTGCGGACGGCAAGCTCGAGATCGTCGAGGAGGGCACCTCCAACAAGTTCGTCGACGAGGTGCAGCAGATCACCTATGCGGGCGCCTACGCGCGTCCTGACCAGAAAGTCCTCTACGTGACCGAGCGCTGCGTCATGGAACTGCGCGACGGCGTGATGACGATCATCGAGGTGGCCCCGGGTGTCGACGTCGACAGAGACATCATCGCCCACATGGACTTTGTGCCGGCAATCGCCGATGACGTTAGGGAGATGGATCCTACCCTGTTCCAGGAGGAGTGGGATGGGCTGAAAGCGGTCCTGGGCTGCTAAGTACCGGAATGACCCCAGTAAGGCCGGGCAGGAATCAGCATTCCTGCCCGGCCTTTGCTTTGCAGGCAAATCTACCTTCTATTGTCTTCGGACGTTATGAATTCGATTGCGGGTTAATCTCTATGGGGGTAAATGAGGGAAACGATGTCATCAAAGACTCGATGAAGAGACGCTCGGATTCATAGATGTGTTTCTCGTCAGGATAGGAGACGTAAAGACTGCAAGGGAAGGGGTCTCCCTTAAAGGGGATACGACGGATGATTCCCTGGGTGATATAAGGGTCATGGGTCGCTATTTTGTTTGGCCGAATGGCGTAGGCATCTTTAATGAGGCTCACTGTGACCATGAGGCTGTCTTCGTAAAACATCTGCGAGTGCACTTTGATGCCCGCGCTTTCGAGTTGCTTTATGTAGGGGAATCGCTTTGCGTTTTGGTAGATATACAGTTTATGGTCAAGGAGATCCGAAAGTTCCAGCTCCTCTTTGTCTGCCAGAGGACTTGCGGAATTTACGAATACGGAAAAGGAATCCTCCTGCAAGAGAGCAAGCCTTAACCCGTGCCGCCTTGCAAATTCCATGGTGTTGTTCAGGTGGTTGGGGATCTTGTATTGAATTGAAAGGCGCCCACTGACTTGCGCCTCTAAGGCATCGGGTTCATGCTTGAATTTGATGTCGATGGAGAGATCAGGCAGCTTCTTCTGGACCTCGTCAATGGCTCTGATGACATAAAACGATGGCGCCGTGCCGGTCATGGAAATGGTAACGGGATGATAAAGCGAACTCTCCTCTGCCATTGCGAGCCATCGTTGGTAGGTGTCGAGGATAATTCCCGCATCGTCGTACAGACGTCTACCCAAGTCGGTCAGATTGACGCCGGTAGTGCTTCGTTCGATGACGGGGTAGCCAAGCTCTGCTTCGATGCTTTTTATTGCAGACGAGATAGTTGGCTGTGCGCAAAACAAGGCCGCAGAAGCCTTGGTTATAGACTTGTGATCTGCAACAGCACGGAAGTATTTCAGATGCTCGAATTGCATAAATACCACCCCATTTCAGTATACAAATATCAATCCGGAAGAGGCACAGAAGAAGCCTATGTCTCATAGGAATATCGAATGCTGGCGAGGGCTATTCCGTATCTATCATTGTCTTGGCTGCACAGACTCAAACGGTTTCATTGCGGCAGCTGCAGTCTCGATTTGAAAGAAGCCATCGTCAATATGGGGTCTGTCTCACGATTGTTGTGGGCGCAAAAGGGATGGATTCGTCGACTTGCAGGAAAACGCAACAATTGGGGAGGTCACAACCGTGAGTTTAGATGCAAAGGAGCTCGCTCGCTTTAGACGAACAGCTGACATCAACGAAATAGCCATGATGTTCGGGCGTTACGTGACCCTGATGGACGAGATGGATGCGATGTCAATCTATCAGGAGCTGTTCGCGACGGACAATCCGGATATAAGCATCGAGTACGACACGTGCGGAACCTATATAGGCGAAGAGCATGTCAGGGCCTTTATGGAGGACTTGGCAACCAAGCTTAACGATTGGAAGACCAAAAGAGGCTGGCTGGATTTTCATGACGCAGCCACGCCCCACGTGGTTTTCAGTGCCGATGGAGATCGCGCCCAAGCCATGTGGAGTCTCATCTCGCCCAAGGCCAAGCCGGCAACGTCTGATCCGGGCTTTATCGCCGAGCGAAAGCTCACCGCCTTCTGGCAGGCAGGCAAGATGCACTGGGAGCTAGTCCGAACCGAAGAGGGCTGGAAAATCCTCCATTTTCATCTCCTGACTTATTTCACGGCTCCTTATCACGCAGGCTGGGTCAAGCAGGCCGAATGTTATCGAGAGGCACCTTTCTGGAGTCTGAAGCCCGACCGCAAGGCCCGTTTCTATGCCTATCACCCAGACCAGGTGTACGTGCAAGACGGCATTTACAACTGGGGTCCCTATCTCCCCGAAGACGGTACGTTTTAGATGGAGGGCAAAGATAACAATGAGTGAAGCAGAATACACTTTTACGGAAAAACAGCTGGAGCGGCTTCGTCGAGCTTCCGACATCACCGAAATCCAGATGCTCATGGCAAAGTACGTGGACTGCATGAGCCAGATGCGGGCAAAGGACGCTTGGCGGCTCTTTGCGCAAAAAAACGAGAACGTCAGCATCGAGCTTGCCGAAAGTGGTGGATATGACGGTCCTCAACATGTTCTGCAGTTTCTGGAGGCATATGACGGCTATCTGCGCGATCCGTCGGACAAGCGTGGCTGGATGGAGCTGCAGAACATATGCAATCCCACTGTCATCGTTTCCGATGACCACACCAGGGCCATGGGCTATTGGACCATACTTGCGCCTTCCAGCAAATGGGCATTGCCATACCCATGCGACCAAGAGAAATTGACTGCCTTGTGGGGTTGCGGAAAATACATCGTCGAATTCGTTCGAGAAGAGGAAACCTGGAAGATCCTGCGCCTAAAGCTCGTCTGGTTTTTGCGCAGTCCGTTCGAATTTGGATGGATGAAGCAGGCTGATTGTGTGCACATGCCGCCCTTCCAGGGCCTCAAGCCAGACCGTGAGCCCGAATACTACAACATCTACAACGCCGATTACGGCTGTGCATCTGGTGGTATCGAATGGGGCCCGTACTTGCCCAAGTCACTCTAAGGAGATGCTGATATGAACAAGCAGGAAGCAGAACGATTGCTGCGCGGTGCAGATGTCATCGATATTCAGATGATCATGGGCAAGTATCTCAGTTACCTGGATCAAGTCGACTTTAAGGGCATCTACAGTCTCATGGCCCAGGATCACCCCGAGATCACCTATGAGATGGTCGAGGATGGAGCATATGTGGGGCCGGAGAATGTTCGTCAGTACATGCTCGACGAACATGAGCATCTAAATAACAATCCCAACCACATGAAGGGCTGGGTTGGTCTCCAGAACATTCTGACTCCGCGCATTGTGTTTAGCGCCGATGGAACCCGCGCAAAAGCTCAGTTCAACCAGTTAAGCCCGCATGCCATGGCCATTGCGCCATATCCCGGCGATGAGCATATTCCAACGACCTATTGGTTCATCGGCAAATACGATAACGAATTCATCAAAATCGATGAAGAGTGGAAGCTTTTGAAGACGCACATCATCGCCTTCTCCCGAACTCCCTATCAGGAGGGTTGGGTTCGTCAGCCAGATGCAAGGCGCATCTTCCATCCCAACGCGATGCCCCCTCAGGAGAAGGGTCGTATCTACACCTATCACTCCGATGCCGTTTACAGCAAGGACGGGAACTGGACTTGGGGCCCACACCTGCCAAAAGACGGGTCTTTCTAAAGCGTGGCAAAGAGCTTGAGAAAGGACGGTTGAGCAAAATGACTAACATTTCTGAACGGCGTCTGCCTCCTGATCTTGCGGGTTTGCCAAGCATTCGCGCAGAAGTTGCTTTTGAAGTGGCTCCCGGCAGCCTCATGCCAAGCCTGGAAGGGCCGGTTTTTGACAGAGAGGGCAACTTTTACTGTTGTCACACTGCCCCTGGCGATACAACCGTGATGAAGATCACGCCCGAAGGAGAACAAAGCAAGTTCTACCACAATGACGTTGGCATGACAGTCGGGTTGGCATTTCACAGGGACGGCCGCTGCTTCGCTGCTGACATGCTCTCCAGCTACATCAACATTCTAAGTCCGGATGGGAAGCTGCTCGATACTGTGTCCCTCGAGGCTGGCGGCAGAAGGATGCGTCCGGATTGTATGGTGTTTCGCGAGAACGGCGATCTGTGCTTCACGGACCTGAGCGGGCATCTGCACAATCCTAGTGGTGGGGTTTACGTTCTTCGGGCTGACTCCGGTTACAAGGAGATGGAGCTGTTTCTAGGGGAACTCTGCGCTCCCGATGGCATCACGTTCGCTCCTGACGGTCGTTCCATGTGGATCACAGAGGTTTCGACCAATTCCGTGATTAGGATCCTGCTGGACCCGAAGGGCAATCCCAGAATCGCACAGCACTCTCCGCTCTGCGCCTATCGCAATGCCGGCTCCTCCAATGTCGACACTCATGCCATGGACGAGAACGGATTCATTTACGTGGGCATCATGATGGGTGGCCGCGCCCTGGTTCTGGACAAGGACGGCATTCCCGTTGCGAACATTTTGGCTCCAGGTTTTGAGGAAGGAAAGCTAGCCTATACGCCCAACCTCGCGCTCAGGCAAGGCGCATGTGAGGGCTATTTGGTGGCTTCAGATGACGAACGAGCTGTCGTTTTGAGGTTCGAGTCTCTGGCACCGGGCCAGAGATTGTACGCGACCGAATAGGCATGCCTGTTCCGCTGCAAGCAATCATGGAACAAGAAGCGGTTCTTGTTCGACGGAACATGCGCTGCAGGGCGTTTCACGGGTGCTCGGTCTGTCCGTTTGTTCAGAGGTGCTGTGAGCTTGTGCTGTATGAGGCTCGCCGAGTTTTGCATGCGAGGTGAGAAACAGTCATGAATATAGAGCAACTTAGGTATTTCCAACTTACGGCAAGCTTTCAGCATATGTCCAAGGCTGCCGATATGCTGAACATCTCCCAGCCTGCCCTCGGGTCGAACATACGCAGGCTGGAAATCGAGCTCGGCGTCCCTCTTTTCGATCGTGTGGGCAGAAACATCGTTCTGAATTCATACGGAGAGGAGTTTCTCAAGAGCGCGAACTCCATCATCGATATCTGGTCAGAGGCAACCATTAAGCTGAAAAGCATGCGTGATGACAACAGCAATACCGTTACGTTTCGCATGCCTTCTCTTTCCAACTTTGATGCGTTGCAGCAAACCATTTACGAAAAGTATCCAAAGTGCATCCTGGTAAATGATGATTTCTATTTCGAAGAGCTCGAATCACTTCTCCTGGACGGAAAACTGGACTTCTGCATCACGGGCCGTGCGATTGAAAGCGAAAAGATAATTCAAAAAAAGATCTCGACGACCAGAAACGCGATGCTTGTCAAGTCAACCAGCCCATATGCAGCATATGAACGAGCGAATATTGCTGATTTCAAAGACGCGCTCTTTTGTGACCTCGCTTCGAATAGGGCATCGGGAATATCCGTTGTGTTTGTCGGCGCGTGCGTCGCCGACCTGCTCGACGCGGTTAAGTTTCGCGGATTGGTTGCGTGGCTCCCCGAATACATATTGAAGGGCTATCAGCTTGATGGAATTTCCATTGTCGAGCTGGACGAGCCAGGATGCTATTGCAACCTATACATGACTTGGTGCGAGGGGCAGCTTTTGCAAAAGCCGCTTGCCTATGAAATTCGCGAGATCGTCGAAGAGTATTTCATATCACGAGTGAACGAATACGAATCATGAGGCAGGCGAATTTCGCATATACGGAAAGCCGAGTCGAACTAAGTTGGGCCTGCTCTCACGTTATCAGTTCGAAAAAGTTATCAATCTATCGATTTATAGCGTTTCCTTTTCAGTTTGGGCGGCCGCTTCCATATTCAATTTGTTCTTCTACCGGGCATTTCGTACATTTGAGCATGAGGATTCATCGCATTGAGTGCATGCCTTGCGCTGTCGAAATCTAAGCAAATCCACGAAAGGGGAAGTAGTGAGCATCTATCCAAATTTGGTAACGGAGTGGCCGAGCATCCCTGATTTTCCGCTTCCGCCAGATGTCGCAGGATTGCCTACGATGATTGCCGAGCCATGGGTTAAGCTTGAGGATTTTCGGCCGGGCCACGCCACGGAAGGCTCTATCTTCGATGCTGATGGCAATCTGTTGCTCTGCGAGCGCGAACGTCCCTGGTCTCAGATCGTGAAGGTCACCCCCGAAGGGAAGAAGTCGGTAGTCTGGCGCCACGAGAATTCCTGCATGGTTGGACTTGCCGTCCATAAGAACGGCGATATTTTCGCAGCAGATCTCGAGGCAGGGCGAATATTCGTCATCAGTCCTGAAGGGGAGTGCAAGCGGGAGATTCTCCAACCGCACTTTTTTCATCACATTCATCCGAATGACCTTGACTTTGACAAGGATGGAAACCTGTATATCAGCGATTTCGTAGGCGACTTTGGCGACGATAGCGGTGCAATCTGGCGCGCAGATGCAGACAGCGATTACACGCGCTTTCATATGATCTTGGGGAATCTCTACCGCCCCAACGGCGTGGGCCTCTCGCCCGAAGGCGGCGTCTTGTGGACTTCCGAATCAGGAAAGAACACTGTCGTTCAGATCAAGCTCGATCCGCAGGGCTTCAAGAAGCCCTTCTGGGCATGCACGAGCGTTGTGTACCAAGGCGCCAGCTACGAGAAATACGACTCTTTGCGCGTTGACTCTGCAGGCAACGTGTACCAGGCGGTTCAGTTCGGCGGGCGCTGTCTCATCCTCAACAAAAATGGCATTCCCGTGGCAAACGTCGTGATCGAAGGGCGCGAGCGTGGCGATTGCAACCACACGCCAAATCTGGCGCTCAAATACGGAACAAGCGAAGGATACATGCTCGGCTGTGGACCACGCGGCTCCTATGTGTTCAAGTTCGACACCCTCGCCCCTGCGCAAAAGATGTTCTGCAATGAATAGAAATTACCGGTCAGTCGAACAAATGCCTGCAAATGCAGGCGAGTACGAGAAAGGAAGCGCGACGTGGAAAAATTGAAGGCGCTGAGCCCGTGGGCTGAGGTCGATTACGAGGATGCCAGAGGGCTCAATCCTCGCGTTGACACCCTCGACGGCAAGTGCATTGGCCTGTTTGCCCATTTCAAGGGACATTCATTTCTGATTCTCGACGAAATCCAAAAGGAGCTGGCAAAGCGTTATCCCACAGCAACGTTCACCGTACTGCAGTATCCAAAGGACACGTCGGAAATCGAGAACGATCCCGAGTTCCTTCCGAAATTCGAGGAGTGGCTTGATGACGTTGACACCGTTGTCGCTGCATATGGTGATGCGGGATCATGCGCTATGTATCACGCGTACAACACTGCCTTTGTCGAAAAGCTCGGCAAGCCCGCCGTGTTAGTCGCGAAGGACAGCGTCGTGATGTCGGCGCGCCGCGGGGCCTCCGCGCGCATTTGCCCGGCAATGCGCATTGTCGTCGCTCCCGAGTCTTTGCCTGACATGTCTTTTCACCCTGCGCTCGACCAGGAGCTCATTGATACTGTCATTCATCCAAATGTGGTTGCCATCATGGACGATATCGTCGATGCGCTGCTGTCCCCTCTAACAGAGGAAGAGAAGGCGATACCCCATAGCGTGGCGAATCCCTTCGCAGAAGAGATCGTGGAGGGCACTGCGCAGGAGATTAACGATGTTTTCTACGAGCGCGGCTATACGCAAGGCCTGCCAGTGGCTATTCCTACCGAAGAGGCCGTTTCCGAAATGCTCCGCGGCACCGATCTTTCGCGTGATTATGTCGTTGCAAAGCTTCCCCCCATGCTGGGCAAGGCGACGGTCGAGAAGATCGCGATCAATGCGGTCATGGCAGGCTGCCTGCCTATCCACATGCCGGTTCTCATCGCAGCAGTCGAAGCGATGGATGATCCGATTATCCATCTTGCCGGATGGACTTGTAGCGTTGCTGGTTTTGCGCCCGCCCTATGCGTGAATGGTCCCGTAGCGCGAGCCCTTAACATGAACACCAACGAAGCCATACTGAGCATGTACTTTAAGTCGAATGCTTGCGTTGCCCGTGCGCTTGCCTACATCATTCAAAATATCAGCGGCTCTCGTCCCGGCTTGGAGGACAACGCCTACATGGGTCATGAAGGCAGGTTCTGGACAGTGCTCGCCGAAGATGAGGCAAACAGCCCGTGGGAGCCGCTCCAGACCGAGTATGGCTTCAATGAGGACGATTCGACTGTCTTTCTCTACTGGTACCACGATCGCGCCATCTTCCGGGGCAACCGCAATGTGAACTACCTGCTCGAGAAGATGTGCTCGTATGACAACACATGGGGATTCGATCCGGGCTGCACCTTTGTCATCACCGCGGGCATGGCGAAAATTTTGGCCGATGCGGGTTATTCACGGGATGACGTTCGCGAGTACATCTATGAATATGCCCGCAAGAGTTCGGACACCATCAACAAGCGGTGGATGACCGATAACAATCACATGCCCAAATCGGGGTTGCCGCTTCCTGAGAAAGGCTGCTATTCAGCTCGCAAGTATTGGACTAAGGAGCACATCAACATAATCGTCTCGGGCGTTGCGCCCATCGATCGAGGCGTGGCGCAGATTGGCGGCGGTGATCATGGTGGGCCGGCCTGCATCAAGGTAAGGCTTCCGAAGAATTGGGACGAGCTCGTTGCCGAATATGCACCTCAGGTCGCAGACCCGCAGTTCATCCGTTATTGATTCTCTGCCGCGGCCCCTCCTGCGCTGTGAATCCCCTCCTTGATTCACAGCGCCCCCCAAGGGGCGCGAGCAGGGTGTTAGAAGGCTAGCAAGGAAAGGAATCGGCTATGGGTAATTACGACAAGTACATCGTCACGACTCCGCGGCCCGAGCACCTGACGCACTATCGGCTGCCGTTGGATATTCGTCGCTCAATAGCATTCATGGACAGTGACGTGGTCGATGGCGCGTGCAATATGGAGTGCGTCTGGTACTACAAGCCCTTCGACGGCCCGCCCCATCACGCCCACGACGACACCGACGAGATACTCGGATTTTTCGGAACAAACCAGGACGATCCCGAGTCGCTTGGCGGCGTAATTGAGTTCCGCTTCGAAGACGAGTGGGTCACGCTCACCAAGAGCTGCTTGATCTACCTCCCCAAGGGGATGAAACATTGCCCGTTCAGGGTTGTTGAGGTGGACACACCCATCTTTCACTTCGCTATTTCGCCTCAGAAATTTCATGCGGCTCCACCGACGTTTGTAGAGGAGGATGAATAAGAGAAAACTTGTTAAGAAATCCTAATCGTAGGTTAAGAGAAATCCCTAGGAGGGAAAATGGGACGGAAAGTCAATGTAAGTGAAGTTATAGGAAAGAGTAAACTCAACGGGTTCATGTACGGCGTCATAGCCATTGGCGTCATCATGATTTTCTTTGATGGCTATGATATGGGCGTCTGGGCCGGCACTCTTACCTCCTTGCGCACGGATACGGGAATCGAGGATGTAACCCTTGGCTTCATTACGAGCGCAGGTCAGTTTGGCAGTATGCTCGGTGGCATATTTTTCGGTATGCTCTCGGATAGGATAGGAAGAAAGACTTCCCTTCTTCTTGCTACAGGCATCTATTCCGTATTTACAGGTCTCATCGGTATCGCTTCTTCACCCGAGGCGCTGACCGTGTTTAAGCTGGTATCTGGCTTCGGCCTTGCTGGCTTCACGCCTGTTGTCATGACGTACCTCTCGGAATACACGCCTATCAAGAGCCGTGCGCTTGTCACGACAATGGCGATATCCTGTGTTTCTGTAGGTTCTGTAATCAGCACGGCAGTCTGCATGGGAGTACTCCAGACTTGGGGTTGGAGGCCGCTCTACTTTATCGCCTTCGTGCCAATTATCCTGTTCCCCCTGATTGCACTCAAGATGCCCGATTCTCCTGCTCATTATGTGAAGACCGGCAAGACCGACAAGGTGAGGAATGTTCTTGAAAAGGCAGATCCTAGCTTTACTCCCGAGCCCGATGATGAGTACGTTGTAAGTGATGAGGAGAAGGCTGAGAAGCCGTCTGTTATCGAAGCGCTCAAGGGTATATTTGCCAATGGAATGGGCAAATATACGATTCTGTTCTGGATAGTCTTCATGCTCACGATGTACACCTCGTTTACTATGCAGACCTGGCTTGCACGCCTCATGGTCTATGGAGGATATGGCCTTACCAACAGCTTGTTCTTCTTGCTGCTCTTCAACCTCTGTTCGCTTCCCGCAGCAGCGATCGTTGGATGGATTGCAGATAAGGTTGGCTTCAAGAAGACCATCATCTGCCTGGCAATCTTCATTGCTGTTGTGATCTCAGTCATCGGCTTTGTGCGCTCAGAGATCGTGGTCATCATTCTCTGTGTCATTGCTGGTGCCGGTACCACAGGTGTCTACAATGCAGTTTATTCATGCATTACATTGAGCTATCCTGCAGAGGTTCGTGGTACTGGTGTAGGCTGGGCTAATGCGATTGGTCGTTTTGGCGCTATGGTAGGCCCTGCTGTTGCAGGCGCAATGGTAACTGGAGGACTGCCGGTAACCGTTATCTTCCCGGTGACCGCAGCTGGCTATCTCTTGGTTGGTATCCTGTTCTTCTTCTACAACGACAAGCTGTCAAAGCAGGCTTAAAGAGCAGGGTATCGATGTATTGCAAAGTCAGGTAGATGGGTTCTAGCTTTGCAATCGCCCAATATGCATCACCGAATGGTAGGATCCAGCACCCGTGATTCGCATTGATGATGCGAATCACGGGGCGAGGATTGATTCGGATTAATGCTATAGCTGATTCATATGAAAGGACGCATTGATCGCGTCCTTTCATTGCTAAATACAACGTTTCATATGTTCTAGAAGGGACGTATTTTTCATTATGGGCTCAGCTGGGAAATATAGAGAGCCAGGCATTTGGAATATAACGTTCATCATCCTCATGATGATTAGCTTCTTTCAGACAATGGGGCAGATGATGATGAATGTTCTTATACCCTTGTATGTTTATGATATTGGCGCCCCAGCACAGATTGTCGGTATGACTGTTGGAGCTTTCGCTATCTCCGCCATCCTTGTACGGCCTTTCATAGGTCCTGCTTTCGATGCGTTCAACAAGAAGATGATTCTCATCATCTCTCTTCTTGTGATAGCGGTCTCGACATTTTTGTATAGTGTTGCAACAACTGTTACTGCTATTTTCGTGATACGTCTTTTGCATGGTGCAGGACTTGCAACTTCTGCTGCGCTAGCGCAAGCCATGGCCGCAGATGCCCTTCCTATACAAAAGATGAACTCGGGTATCTCCATATTCGGACTAGCGTTGGCAGTATCTCAGGCAATTGGGCCTATAGTAGGCCTGACCCTGCTGGATTTTGTCGGATTTCAATGGGCATTTCGTATTTCTGCGCTCGTCATCGTGGGTGGACTCATCCTTGCATGCTTGATCAAAGAGCCAGGCAATCATGTGAGAAAACCATACCAACTCAAATTGGATCGCATGTTTTCGAAAGGCGCTGTCATCCCAGCTCTGATGATTGCATTGTTATCAATACCATTCTCATGCATAAATGCATTCATAGTCATCTATGGCAACCTGTTGGGGATTGGGGGAATGGGTGCGTATTTTGCCGTTTATGCTGGTTGTTTGTTGGCTACCCGTCCTCTTTTCGGGTCGCTTTCTGATAAGCACGGAGTTCAAAGGATCATTCCAATAGGTTTGTGCTTCTTCGTCGCTTCGATCCTCGTGCTCACGCTCGCGTCGAATCTTCCCCTTTTTCTGTTGGCTGCAGCCGTAGGCGCTTGCGGGTATGGAGCGGTTATCCCGCTTTTGCAATCGTTGGGATTCCTGTGCTCTCCTTATGATTCCCGTGGTGCTGCGAGTAATACAACTTTTCTCGGGCTCGATGCTGGCAATCTTGTGGGACCGACGATTGGTGGGATGATAGTAAGTCTGTTTATTGCTTCTGGCTTATCAGAGGCTCAATCATATAACGGGATGTTTTTTGTTCTCATCGTGCCGGTTCTCATCGCGTTCATAGTCTTTCTCATGGCACGAAAGAGCGTCATGAGACCAGCTAAATAGTTCGATGGCGAGAAAGAGCATATGGTGATGTTCGCTATAGACGGCCAACGCAGGAACTCAAACGGATGGCTCTGAAACTTTATCAATCTTTACTGAAAGGACTCAGAAGAAGTGGCCAATAAAAAGAAAAACAAGCTCACCAATGAGTTGAGATCTCTCCAACTTCAAAGGAAAAGAGCACTCAGCATATGTTTGATTGGTGTAGCGGGAATAGCGGTGATATTGGTCGTCAGGCGAGCGTTGGTATTATCAGGTATCTTGTCGGTTGGCGAAACGATATCTGACATTATCGTGTTCGCGCTGTGCTTGGCTATCTGCTTTATCATCGGCCGCCAGATCTCGCTTTGTCTTAGCGTTAGAAGAAGGATTAAAGAGATAAAAGCCGCATTAGCTAACGGTAGTGTCCCGAAAGTTGGTGTAGCGACCGTTCTGCGCAAAGGATAGCGAACGG
>OLQC01000380.1_pt1 | contig 46848 bp, 41 predicted proteins | sample 1672471 | NCBI WGS metagenome assembly OLQC01 (sample SAMEA3136689, study PRJEB25190) | human gut metagenome | biome: human gut; feature: human-associated habitat; material: faeces | place: Austria | collected 2013 | reverse complement strand
ATGTATTTTCAATTTAGGACAGTTAATTTTATCGTCCTATTAAAGTATAGCCCTCGGGAGCAAGCTCAATAGCGGTAACGGTTTCACCAAATGTTGACGCCCAGGCGTCGAAGTGCTGAAGATTCCTGTCAACAAGTGCGTCATACTGCAAATATCGTTGCATTGTGTAAAGCTCAACCATTGAGTTTGAAACAGGAGTTCCCGTAGCAAAGATTACACCTTTATTCCCGGTTACTTCATCAAGGTATCTGCACTTCATATACAAATCGGATGACTTTTGTGCTTCCGTCTGTGCGATACCGCCGACATTCCGCATTTTTGTATATAAATAGAGGTTTTTGAAATTGTGAGCCTCGTCCACAAAGAGCCTGTCAACACCCAATTCTTCAAAGGTGACAACATCATCTTTTCCGCTTTGGTCGTTGAGTTTTGCAAGCTTTGCTTCCAAACCTTTCTTCGTTTTTTCAAGCTGCTTGACAGTAAACTTTTCGCCACGCTTGTACTTGTTCTCTGCAATACCTTCCGTAATTTCATCAATCTGCTGTTGTAGTATCATTTTTTGCCGTTCAATACTAACGGGTATCTTTTCAAACTGTGAGTGTCCGATAATAACCGCATCATAATCACCCGTAGCAATTCTTGCACAGAACTTTTTACGGTTCTTTGTTTCAAAGTCTTTCTTCGTAGCCACAAGAATGTTTGCCGAGGGATAAAGCTGTAAATACTCCGACGCCCATTGTTCCGTCAGGTGATTAGGCACGACAATCAGGGACTTGTTACAAAGTCCGAGCCGTTTGCTTTCCTGCGCCGCCGCAACAATTTCAAAGGTTTTGCCCGCACCTACAACGTGAGCAAGCAGTGTATTTCCGCCGTACATAATACGGGCAACAGCATTTATCTGATGAGGTCGCAGAGTTATTTCGGGATTCATACCGCTGAATGTAATATGACTTCCGTCATATTCTCTTGCTCTCATAGAATTGAAAAGCTCGTTATACATTTTTACAAGCCTTTGCCGTCTTTCGGGGTCTTTCCAAATCCAATCCTGAAAGGCCCCCTTTATCATCTCTTGCTTACCTTGGGCTATGGCTGTTTCCTTTTTGTTGAGAACAGGTTTTTTGTTGCCGTGTTCATCTTCGACATAGTCAAAAATACGGACATCTTTAAGATTTAGCGTTTCTTCAATAATCTTGTAACCATTAATTCTGTTTGTACCGTAGGTGCTGTTTGCCATAATATTGCTTCGGTCATAGGTTTTGTTTTCAATATACCACTCGGCAGTTTGCTGAGCATAATGCACATTTATATTCCATTGTGCGTATCTCGGTGTCTGAAAAAGTTCAAACATAAACTGCTGCACATCTTCAGGCGGCAACCAAGTTGCACCCAAACGGACAGAAATTTCACTCGCAGTAAGGTCAACAGGCTGTACCTTTTCAAGCATTTCAACATTGATGTTGTAATCATCGGGATAAAGTTCGGCAGTTCTCTTTGCAAGTTCCAGCTTTTTACGGACATTGCCCGATAAATATTCGTCCGCCGTAAGGTATCTTTCGTCATATCCGTTTTCGTGGGTATATTCGGGATTAAGGAAAATAACTCCCTTTAAATCTTCAAATATCTCCTGTTCGGTTTTGCCCGTCAGTTCACACATATAGTCCATATCAACTCTTGCTTTTTCACCGATTGATACGGCAAGTGCTTCACTCGAAGTAGAAACAGATGTTACCTTAATATGAGGTTTAATTGTTCGCTTTGTGAACATATCTGCTTTTCTTTCAAGTTCTCCGTTTTCGCCTATAACCTCAAGAGAACAAAGAAGACAATATGCGCTGTCGTCGGAAAATACAAGGCGGTTTGCCCTTGCGTTTAATAGTCCGTATTTCTTTGTGAATTTATCATAGAGTTCATTTAATTTCTCTTGTGCCGAACTGATTGCAGAATCGGGATAATCGTCAGTCTGTAAGCGAATAAGCTCACGAACCTGGTCACGGATTTCAATCATACCCTTAATTCTGTTTTCGGCAGTTGCAGAAACATCAACAGGGTTCATCCTGCTGTTCTGACGGTAATACACCTTGTTATCCACAAGAGTAAAGCTGAAGTTTTTAACCTCCGGGTCGGCAGGAATGGAGTTGTCTTCCGTTTCACCGATTTCTTCAACTTCAAACTCAGTTATCTCTGCGTGTATATTCTGCACCGCTTCCGATAACAAATCTGAAAGGCTTCTGTCCTCATAAGGCTTACAGGTCAGAGATTGTCCGTACTGCGAACTTTCCGTAACCATTTCGCCAAGCACCATTTCGGGGTTATCAACAAAGTATTTGTTATACTCGTTTCCGTTTTCGTCCCGGTCAAGATAAACCCAATCAGGTTCTTCGCTGGTAAGAGTCTCTCTTTTCCGTAAGAACAGAATATCCGATGTTACCTCCGTACCTGCATTTGCCTTGAAGGTATTATTCGGCAAACGAATAGCACCTAAAAGCTCTGCTCTTTGTGCGATATATTTTCTGACATTAGGGTTCTTTTTGTCCATAGTACCTGATGAGGTAATAAAGGCAATGACACCGCCGGGGCGAACCTTATCAAGAGTCTTGCCGAAGAAATAATCGTGTATGAGCCAGTTATTCTTATTGTACTTTCTGTCAATCACTTTAAACTGACCGAAAGGCACATTACCTATGGCAACATCAAAGAAACTGTCGGGAAGAGATGCGTTTTCATAGCCCTGCACCGTGATACCTGACTTTTGATAAAGTTGCTGTGCAATTCTGCCCGTCAAGCTGTCAAGCTCAACACCATAAAATTTGCTGTCACTCATCTTTTCAGGAAGCATACCGATAAAGTTACCCGTTCCGCAAGACGGTTCGAGAATGTTGCCTTGTTCAAAGCCCATATTTCCGAGCGCTTCATACATAGCACGAATAACTACGGGCGGAGTATAGAAAGCGGTAAGCGTACTTTCTCTTGCAGCCGCATATTCTTCGGGAGAGAGCGTTACGATAAGTTCCTTATATTCATCTGTCCAATTTTCCTTGCTTTCATCAAAGGCATCGGCAAGACCACCAAAACCTACATATTTAGCAAGTATTTCTTGTTCTTCGGGAGTGGCAAGTCTGTCATCAAATTCAAGTTCTTTGAGGAGATTAATAGCCGCCATATTGTTCCTGAACTTTTCTTTTGCCCCACCGATGCCCAAATTATCATCGGTTATTCGGTAGTTATGCTTTTCACTTTCCGGAACTGACGGTTTTAAAGTAGTTGCTTTTTCCTCTTTCTTTTCTTCCCAAACAGGAGGAGTAAGTGCAGGTTCTTCCGGCTTAATTTTTTCAACGACAATATCATAAGGAAGTCCGTTTTCAACAGCCGGATATTCTGCAACCTTTTCAGTTGCAAATTCAGGTGCGGTTGGGACTAAATGTTCACGGACAAAATCTATCTTTTCAACCCTGTTTATCGGATATATTGATGAGGTATCCCGCATTGACACATCCCCGAACGCGGGGTCAATCTTTTCAATGATAAACTTGTTGCCGTCAATCAGAACCTCTTTACCGATAAGGTCTTCCACATATTCTTCTTCGGCTCTTTCCGAATACGGACTTGGTATAATTTCAAAGTTTTGCGGCGGCGGGTCAAGTTCTGCAACGAAGTCAACAGGAATTGTATTTCCGTCTTTATCGGAATAAACAACTACGGACATCGGTGTGCCGTAATAATTTTCTTCCTTAATATCCTTTACAAACTGATACTCACTTGTGTACTCTATGCTTTCACGAACTTTGCCGTCCGTATGAAGATAATCAATTCTGCCTATCGGTTTGCTTTCAACAGGGTCTTCCTTATTCATTGAAACAATTGTTGCCGTTTTTCTTTCTTCGTCCTCAACAGAACTTACGACTATATCAAATCCTCTGTCTGTGAGCATATTCAGATATGTTTCAAGTGAATGTTTTGGAAAGCCTGTCATCGGTACTTTTTCGCCTGTGCCCGTATTTCTCGAAGTAAGGACTAAATCAAGAGCCTCGGCTACTGTTTCTGCGTCCTCGTTAAAGGCTTCAAAGAAATCGCCCACCTGATAAAATACGATGTTATCGGGATTTTCATTTTTAACTTCAAGATAATCGGAGTAAATGTCATTTGGTTTGTTGATTCCGGCAGTTTCAATTACAGATTCTGCTTCTTCCCTTGGTGATATATCAAGTCTCTCAACAACACCTTTATTCAACTCCATAACAACAGCATTGACATTGTTATCGTTAAGAGATTTAATGCAGTAGCTTTTGTTAAAATCAAGAACTGCAAGGTGTGGAGTGAATACATTGCCGTAAAGATTTTTCTTTTCTGTGGTATATCCTGTATGCTCACCGAGAATTTCGGCATCCTTACCAAAGGTATAATAGAAGTTGCTTGAGTGTAAAAGTACGACACTATCGGGATTTTCTCTTTTTACCTGCTCATATTGAAGAATGAAATCAGGTTTACCGCTTTCATCAACTTCAATTTCAGTTTCATCGGTTGTGATAGGTCTTTGGGCTTCAACCTCAACTCTCAAATGATTGTTTGCAGGGTTTTCCTGCACTTTTCTTTCAAATTCAGATTTCGGAAATTCCTTGTTAAATAACGGATACTGACTGTCATTAAGAATGACGGGGTCTTCAAGTGAGAAGATTGTATATTCATCCGAACCGATATATACCGTATCTCCGAGGTTGTATTCAAACCTGTATTCCTTTTTAGGTTCGTCCTCACTCGGAGCATTGCGGATAAACTCACGAATTTCTGTTGACTTTTTCCACTCGGTTTCCTGCACCAGCCTGTTTTCAAGCCACTGCGGATACATTTCCTTTTCTTTCGAACTTAAATATCTGTCAAGTTTAATAAGCTCGGAAATACGCTTTTCAACATAGTTCCATTTTAAGAGAACCCGTCTTTCGGGTACGCTGTAATGGTCTGAAATCTCAATTCCCTTTGAGTCGTGATTTTCCCAATAACCCGTTCCCGGGATAGCGTCAGTTCCTCCGCCTGTGCCGTATTCATTTTTAAGAAAGTTAATATTATCTTCCTTTGAAAGACTTTCGGTAAACTGACGATAAACTCTCATTTTGCTTTCTCTGAAACCGCTTCCGACACCGAGAACATAATCAATGGCTCCTTGCGGTAAAGGAAGGATTGCATCTTTTACCTTTGTGCCGATAAATTCAAGCTGATTATCTACGTTCGGCAAGAGCAAAGCCTGCGGCTCTGTCCATTCTTCAATGAGTATCATACCGAATACGCAGCGTTCAATCTGAAACCACTTTTCCCAAGCTTCACGAAGTTTTTTCCCGTCATTTCGCCATAATCTTACGGCATCGGAATACGCTTCAAAACCTGCTTTTACTCCGTTTGAAAGTGTCATTTCAAAGGGTTCAGATTTAAAGAAAGACATAAGAAAATCGCTGCGTTCTTTTTTGTCCGAATGACTTTCATAAAACGCAGCGATTTCTTCTCTGTGTGGAGTTAAAAAGGTCTTGATTAACTCGTTTTTCTCTTTGTCCTGATGGAAATATTCAATGCCGTTCCAATGAGCGTCAAAGTCGTGATTGCTTAGCTGTAAATCAGTTCCTTGAGGACTATTTCCTGTGCCGACGCTCTGATGTTGTTCATCATCTGCACCCACTTCATCTGATTCTCGGCTTTGAGTTTCTCTGTCACTCCCTGAGCTTTCATCATCTCTGTGGTGAGTTTCTCCATCATCTGTTCGGCTTCCGATTCCGTCTGTTTGATTGTTCTCATCAGATTGCCTTGTGATATGAGCTGTGTGAAATAGACTTTCCTGTGTTCCATCAGGAATTTCTTCCTCATCATACCGTACTTTCCAAGAGTAATGTTCTCCTCGGGCGGCAAGGTCAGGTTCGGGATTTTGTAATCTCCCACTTGTCTGTAAGTTATCTGTGACATTTTTCTCGCTCCTTTCGGCGTCAATATTTTTGTTTGCAACCTCATCATACTCGTTTTCTTGAGACTTTACAAATGTGCGATTGCGCTTTTTCTCGCTTTTTTCAATATTTTTGACCGTGGTTTCAATTTCACGAAGTCCCATTTCCGCAATATCGCTGACGGCAGTACCCAAAGCGATTACAGTAGTCGGAGTATTGAAATTGAATATATCTTCAAAATCCTCACGGTCATAATATTCATCGGCGTTTATACCGCACCTTGTCATCATCATATATCCGACAGAAGCGGAAAGTGCGTTTTTCATTATGACCGAAATGTTGTCTTCGTCAAGCTCTTCAAGAAAACTTCCGTATTTTGAGTCCTCCATAGCTGAAACATAGTCAAGAATATTATCCTCAACCATATTTATCGCCGTGTCATCAATTACACTTTCAAGACCGCCGTAGGCTGCATCACCGAAAGCATTCACAAGAGCTTCCGATATTTCATCACGGTATCTGTCTTTAACCTCCCAACGGTTGAATTCATACCCGTAAAAAGAGTTGGTGTCCGAAACATCAAACACATAACGGAGTCTTTGGTTAGCACCCCGGTAATCCAACAAAGCAATACCTGACGCACCTCTGTTTACCCATCGGTGCATTCTTTCGTTCCACACGCCGATTTCGGCACAAGCTGTAGCATTTGGTTTTTGAGCATAAATCAAGAGCTGGTCTTTGAAGGAATATTTATAGTTATTGGCGGCAGTTTTCAGAAACGAGGTCCAATTATCGTAGTTCCTTGTTGACTTGTCGATTTCATCGTTAAACATTGCGGTGATGATTTGGAGTTTACTTGCCATCAGCACTCACCTCGTTTTTAGCTTGCTCTTTTCTTTTCGGTTTTTTAGGTTCGGGAGGAGTTACACCATAGGTAAGAAAAGAAAACAAAGTATTACCTTGCACACAAAACTTGATCTGCTTTATGAGGTCAACTTCATCAAATGAGATATTTTCAATAGCCAATAAATCTCTCGGTGTCAGTTGTTCAATCTCTTTTTCACTTTTAATACCGAGCAAAGCCAACTTTTCAATCATTTTCATTTTCTCTTGAAATTCGTTTTTCTTTGCCATTTACATTCTCCTTCCTATTGTAAAATTCTTCATATACTTTCTTGTAACAGATGTCGCAGACATTTCCGTTTCTGAAAGTACATTTTGCACATCCGAGTGCTTTCATATCAACCTTCATTCATTCTTTTCATCTCCTCTCATTACGGCGTAACCGTGTGTCGTAATTGTGTAGTAGTTGGCGTGGTCAAACTGTTCCTTGCCGAGCTGTTTTGAAATGAGGATGTTTCCTTTCTTAAGTCTTTTTATAGCGTTTGTTATCCTGCGTAGTCAAAGAGTCCTTCGACTCTCTCTGTAACGGTAGGCATAATGGTATCGTTAAAGAGAGCATAGAGAAGACCGAGGAGAAGTGCACCGATAACTACGGCGATGAGAATCTTAACGCCTGTGTCAACATATGCTTCAGCTACTGTGCCATCAAGCACTACATGAGCCTTTGCTGTAAGTTCTGTCTGCTTTGCTGAGAAAGCCGTTTTTACCTTGTTTGCTACACCCGTAGCCATTGACTTGATTTTGTTGAACATAAAATTTTACCTCTTTCTTTCTTAAATTTTTTGAGCACCCGTTTTTACTTACGGATGCTCATTGATGTTTGTTTTATTCGCCGGTTGTGTTTTAACCTGCGTAGTTGAAAAGTGCCTGAATCTTACTTGTGACGGTGGGCATAATGGTTGAATTGAAGAGAGCATAGAGTCCGCCGAGAAGAAGTGCACCGATAACTACGGCGATGAGAATCTTAACGCCTGTATCAACATACGCTTCTGCGGTTGTTCCGTCGAGAACCTGATACGCCATTGCTGTTACCTGAGCTTTCTTTGCACAGAAAGCTGTTTTCACCTTGTTTGCTACACCCGTAGCCATTGACTTGATTTTGTTGAACATAAACTTTTACCTCCTGAATTTCAATTAGTTGTTGTTTTTAGCCTGTTCATAGGCTTTGAAAAGAGCTTCTTCAATTTCTTTACGAGCCGAAGAAGAAATGGGATGACAAACGGGTCTTGTGATTTCTTCACCATTTGCCGTCTTGCGTGTTTTCGTGGGCATACTCATAAATCTGCCCTTATCGGTTTCAACAACACCGACACCGTGAATCACAATGCCATCATCAATGACGACATTTGCATAAGCCTTGGTAGGTTTATCGCCATTCAAAACTTTCTTGATTTCAATTTTTACATTCATTTTTCTTGTTCCTTTCTTTTACTTACTAAGAGAAAATATATATCTTCTCTTCGGATAGTACGGTTAGTATTTAATAAAGGGGAGAGTGTGAGAGGGGGAAACCTTATCTTTCCTTATCCCTTTGCCTTTGAAGAACACGGGAGTAGTAATCTACAGCTTTGATTACAAACTCACAATGTTTTTCTTTCGGCACATTTTTCGGAATATGGCTTGTAATACGGTCGTCCCTGAACGGAGATTTTTCTTTTTGATTGGGTTTTTCTTCGTCCATAATTGTGTCGATAACATCTTTTGACAATTTACCCTGGTCTGCAAATTTTCTCATTCGCAGAGTTTGGGCGTGAGAGGGTGTGCAATCGTTATACTCAATAGCTTCAAAAATCCACTTTTGAGCGTCCTTGGAAAGATATGAGATTTCAACGGCAGGTCGCATTGCAATCAACTTTTCGTCAACAAGATTTAAAAGCGGTTCAATCAATTCATTAAGGCGGATATATCTCTTTATCTGCGTTTCGCTTTCATTAACTTGCGATGCTAACTCTGCATTAGATCTTAACTTTTGTCCCGATGGGTCCGAAGTTAAATCTGTACGCTGACCTTGCCTTTTCATAGCTTCAAGTCGCATCTTATATGCTTTCGCCTTTTCCGAGGGCAAGATTTCATCTCTTTGCAGATTACTGTCCACCATAGATAAAATTGCTTCATCTCTTGTAAGTTCCATAACCCTTGCAGGTATCTTTTCGATATTCGCAAGTTCAAAAGCTCTTTTTCTTCGGTGTCCCGATACCATTTCATACTTTCCGTTTTCCAACGGTCTTACCAATACAGGCTGAATCAGACCTCGTGTTCTTATACTCTCAACGAGTTCCATCATTGATTCATCATCTTTAACCTTATATGGGTGGTCGGGGAAATCACAGATTTGTGAAATGGGAATTTCCATAAGTCGCTCTCTTTTGAGGTCTTCACGGCTCTCATCTGTTTCAAAAAGGTCATCGTATGAAGTCAGACTTATCTTTGATACGCTGTCTTTCTTCTTTGCCACCGCTTAATACCTCCTTTGTAAATTTGTCATAAGCTTCTGCTACTTTGCTATTCCTGTCGTATTCAAAAATACTTTTCCCATCAACAGAGCATTCCTTCGCTCTTACGGATGCAGGAATAGTTGTTTCAAATACTGTCGGATTTTTACCGTAGCTTTGTCTTATGAGACTTACTAACCCTCTGTGAAGTCTTGTTCGGTTATCCGTCATTGTCAAAAGGATACCGTCAATGTTTAATTCCGGATTTATTCTTCGTTTGACACGAGCGATTGTACCAAGCAGTTGTTCAAGTCCCTTTGCCGACAAAAACTCCGGCTGTGAGGGAATTATCACACTGTTTGCGGCACATAAAGCATTGAAAGTCATCATACCAAGCGACGGCATACAATCTATGAGAATAAAATCATAGTTTTGCTTAACCGAGTCGATATATGTTTTCAACACTCTTTCACGGCTCATTTCGTTTACCAAACGAATTTCAATGCCGGACAGTTCAATGTTAGCAGGCATTAAGTGCATACCTTCATCGGTCTTTAAAATACCAAACCCTGACGGTAACTCTCTATCTTCAACTATGCTCTCCATAACATTTGCGAGCGTTGAATCGAGTTCGTCAGGGTTCTTAATACCTAATGAAATTGTTAGACTGCCTTGCGGGTCTGCGTCAATCAGCAACACCTTTTTGCCTTGTTTTGTCAGCCCTGCACCTAAATTAACTGCCGTTGTTGTTTTGCCAACGCCACCTTTCTGGTTAGCAATGGCGATTACTTTGCATTCATTCAACTTTTTGTAATTACCTCCTTGTTTTGCTATTTCACTATCTCCACCTTTATCGAGATAACAAAAGCTATCTTTTTAAGGTTACGCTCTTAAAAAATCACATACCAAAGATTTGTATAAAAACATACCAGACGGGGAGTACAAAGTTGAAAGCAATTCCTTGAATTAAGTTATACACGATTGCCATCGGAAGCATCTCCATTTTTCCACATCCTTTCGATAGATTTGTTATCAGTAGAATACTTTTAACAGGTATGTAAAGTTATGAATAATTTTTAAAAGGGGGAACTTCAGAAAATAAAAAAAGACCTATTTTTTCAGGAATATAAATTCCTTTAAAATAGGTCTATATGTATGATAAATATTAAATTTTAGCGATTTCCCCGGTTCAAATCCGAGTGGTTATTAAATTTCGTTAATTTGGGAGGGGTTAAACTTCCTTTGAAAAAAACATCATAAAAACACTGAAACCCTTGATTTCTCAAGGGCTTTCGGGTAGAGGTTCTAAAGTGAGACCTCTTCATGGAGGCGCCACCCAGATTTGAACTGGGGCATCGAGGTTTTGCAGACCTCTGCCTTACCACTTGGCTATGGCGCCATATTGAATTGTACGCTCTCTCTGTCAAAAAAATGCCAATTAAATTTAATTGGCATTAAGAGAATGGAGCGGATGACGAGGCTCGAACTCGCTACCTCCACCTTGGCAAGGTGGCGCTCTACCGGATGAGCTACATCCGCAACTGCAAGAGAGATTATAGCAAAGAGACTCGCCTTTGTCAAGAAAAAATTGAAGTTTTTCGTATTTTTATTTTGAACCTTTAAAAGACCCGGAGTTTCTGAATTTGGATAGGCTGAAAATCTCGGTAAATAACAATTGACAAATAAACTAACCCTCAAAAAACATTTAGCTTTTTGAGGGTTAGTCTTATAGTTGTTTCAATTTGTTGCAAACAATCAAATTTCCCGGTCGCAGTAACTTTTAATATTTTCTTACTATCTTACCGTCAAACAGTTTTTCAAATTCTTCGAGAGTTCCTTGTGTGAGCAAATCTTTTTGGCAAACGAAATTTCCGCTTTTCTTTCCCATTGGAAATGACAAGAAGTAGAACTCCCCGTAGTCATAAGCTGTTTTTACTAATTCGACACCTCTGCTCTCGCTTTGTTTATCGGAAATACAAATGAGATTATTATCTATAACATATATTCTTTTAGGAGTTATTTCTTTTCTTCCCTTTGGGGTTTTAATGCGAACCGCTATCATGGCATATGCAAAAACCGCACAATATCCGTAAAATATTGAAAATGTCTGAAAAATTCTCATCAGCATAAAAATCAAAGGCAATACCATTACCAAACCAAAAATAAATGCGTTTTGCATATAAGTAACATACTTTTTAAAAAAGAATTTCTCTGATACTCCCGTAAGATATCCGTTAAATTCGATCATATATTTCTCCTCATTGTACTTTATTTTGAAAAGCAAATAACAGAATACTTGATAAGACCAACGACTAAACCGCAGAGGGCTATCGCTCCGCATATTAAAGTCCCAAACACTTTTAATTACACACAGCAGATATAAATATTATATATAAGCAGTGCAATCAGAAGCAACCAAAAGCCTATCTTCATTGCATTCGCTTTGAAAAGATGCTTTTTTCTGTATGCAATTATTTTTTCGTAGTCCGCTTCGGGGATATGACGGGTTAGATAAATATAATACATGGCACTTGACAGCCGTACATACACATGAAATTGCTCGCCGTTGCCTTTATGAAATTGCGGACTTATATTTTCCAACAGATCTACATCGTCCCATTTTTTTACTCGAGCCTTGCTGTAGAAATGTCTTGTAAGTATAAAATACTTAAAGTCTTCTTTGGCAGCTGCTTTTTGAAAAATCAGTATGCATCCGAATTTTATTTTGACTATCTGATATCCGGATTCATACATTCTGTTCAGATAATCTCTCAGTCTTTCAATTCGAGTCAACGCAAAAGGAAAAAATCTTATAAGATTTTTTTGATTATCCATTTCGACATTCTCCTTTGTTAAAAAACTTTTTGAATATACTTACTCTGCCTATTTTTTAGTGCTTTTTCCACTCGCTCCGCTTATTTCCCATCCCTGCCGATAAGATTGCGCTCGGCGTTGACGATGAAGTCCTGGATGTTCGTCACAACGCCCGTGATGCTCAGGCTTCCTCTGTCCTTGAGCTTGTTGACGGCGAACTCCGACACGTCGACAACATAGAAATATACGGGTCTGACAACGCCGTCCACCACCTGATATGACGGGGTCATGTTGCCCGTCGCTATCGTGTGCAGCTGGGTGGCGAGGGCTATTACCGTCGTCGCCTCGCTCGTGTGCTTGCGCATGGCGTCCTGTGCGTCGTATACATTCGGTATCACATCGGGCAGAGGGCCGTCGTCGCGGATGGAGCCCGCGAGCACATAGGGAATATTGTTCCTGACGAGCGCCTGCATGATGCCCGTGCGGACGTTGTTCTGCTCGACATAGTTCTTTATTCCGCCCGCTTTGCGGACAAGGTTTATCGTGTGCAGGTGATGATAGTGCCCGTTGGGGACATTGTGCTTTGTGTATATGTCCTGACCGAGCCCGGTGTGGAACAGATCGCCCTCGAGGTCGTGCGTCGCGAGGGCGTTGCCCGCAAAGAGCGCGTCGCAGTAGCCGTTGTTGATGAGCGACTCCATGGCGGCGCGGGAGTCGTGGTCGAACACGCAGGCGGGACCCAGCACCCAGACTATCTTGCCTTGGTCGCGGTCGTGGCGCAGGATATCATAGAGGCGGTCGTAGTCGCGGGAATACGAAGTCTCGCGGCTCTGTCCCATCCTGAACGCGAACGCCTGATCGACGCTGTTCTCCGGGGCGGAGAAACCGTCCGCGTGGACAAAGATGCCGTCTCTGCCGTCGTCCGTGCGGTTGACGACTACCTCGTCGCCCTTTTTTATGTTCCTCATCTCGACGGCGTAGGGCATGCCGTCTTTTATCACGACGGAGCAGTCCATGCGGCTGCCCGTGAGCATCTTCCACTCGCCGTTTATCTTGAAATATTCTGGATATATCGTAGTCGCGTAGAAATTCTCCGGGATGTAGCCGTCCCCCGCCTTTTCGGTCGTCACATCGGGGAATGATATAAACGGCTCGCGGTCGAATTTCGGGGGAGTATATTTTTCCAGCTTGAACATAGTATCACCTGTTTTTATTTTTGTTTAGTATATAATATCATGCGCGGGGGTATAAATCAATCGCGGGATTGACACAAAGCGTCACGGACTATATAATCCATATGTAGGAAATTATATATCGGAGGGTCAATATGCGCAGTATTATATTCAGATGGGTCATGCGCTTGCGGCTGCGGTGAACTCGTGCTCAAAAACGCAACCGACCCCAACACGGTCGTTTTCTATGAGATAAGCGTCAAATAACCCCAACGGAGGAATTGATATGAAATTCTGTGATATGCCATATGAGAGAATAGATGTCAAGGCGGCGACCGAAGCGCTCGATGCGGCGGCGGAACGCCTTGGCGCGGCAAAGACTCTCGGAGAGGCGGAGGAAGCCTTTTCGGAGCGTGAAAAAATAATCTCCCATGTTCAGACGATGAGTACGATAGCCTATATCCGCCACACTGTCAACACCCTCGATGAGTTCTATGAGAAAGAGAACGACTTCAACGACGAAAACGCCCCGCTTATTGAGCAGAGCGAGCAGAAGTTCACCGAGGCGATGCTCGGAAGCCCGCTTCGCGCACAGCTTGAAGAGAAATACGGCAAGTTGATGTTCGTCAACGCGGAGCTTTCGCGCAAGTGCTTCTCGCCCGAGATAATCCCCGATCTGCAGGAGGAAAACAAGCTTTCGAGCGAATATCAGAAGCTGATAGCCTCGGCGCAGATAGATTTCAACGGCGAAAAGCTGAGCCTCTCTCAGCTCGGCGCATATAAAGAGAATGCCAAACGCGATGTTCGCCGCGCGGCATACGAGGCGGAGAGCGGGTTCTATATGGCTCATGGCGACGAGCTCGACAGAATTTTTGACAGCCTTGTAAAATGTCGCACCCGCATTGCAAAAAAACTCGGCTTCAACACCTTCACCGAGCTTGCATATTGCCGCCAGACGCGCAACTGCTATGACGCAAAGGATGTTTCGGCTTTCCGCTCGCGCATCGTGCGCGACATAGTGCCGGTCGTCTGCCGCCTCAAGGATATGCAAAAAAAACGCATCGGCATAGATGACATGAAAATATACGACGACCCGTTCGCCTTTAAAGAGGGCAACCCGAAGCCCGACGGTTCATCCGAGGATATCCTCGCTGCTGGAAAGAAAATGTATGAGCAGATGAGCCCCGAGACGGGGGAGTTCATAAACTTTATGTATGACAACGCCCTCATGGATGTCCTGAGCGCAAAGGGCAAGGCTGCGGGCGGCTACTGCACGGAGATACTCGAATACAAGTCGCCGTTCATCTTCTCGAATTTCAACGGCACTTCGGGCGATGTCGATGTGCTCACCCACGAGGCGGGTCACGCGTTCGCCTATTACAGTGTCAGAGACAAAATGGAGCTTTGCGATCAGATAAGCCCGACTATGGAGTCATGCGAAGTCCATTCGATGTCCATGGAGTTCTTTGCGTGGCCGTGGCACGAGCTGTTTTACGGCTCGGATGCCGTGCGCTCGCGATTTGTCCATCTTGAAAGCGCACTGGTCTTTTTGCCCTACGGCACGATGGTTGACGAGTTCCAGCACATTGTCTATGACTCGCCGGAGCTGACTCCCGCCGAGAGAAACGAAAAGTGGCTCGAGCTCGAGCGAAAGTACCGCCCGTATATGGACTTCGGCGATGTCGATTTCTATTCAAACGGACGCGGCTGGCAGAGACAGCTGCACATATATCTCTATCCGTTCTATTATATCGACTACTGCCTCGCGCAGACTGCGGCGCTCGAATTCTGGTCGCTGAGCCAAAAAGATTATAAAGACGCGTGGCAGAGATATCTGCGTTTTGTATCCTTCGGCGGGAAGAAGAGCTTCAAGGAGCTCTGCACCGCCGCTGGCATAGACGATCCGTTCGGCGAGCACGCATTGAACGGCGTCGCACGGACGGCGAACGCATGGCTCGATTCAAACGGTTGAAAGAGATCGCGAAATGTGATAAAATATACAGGTAATTTTTGTATATTCTGATGTGAGGAGTATAAGATGTTTAAGTACAGAATGTCCGTCATCGTCCCCGTCTATAACTGCGAGGACTATCTCGCTTCGTGCCTTGACAGCCTTCTGCGGCAGACCATAAGCAAGGACGAACTCGAAGTTCTGCTGATAGACGACGGCTCAAAGGACGGCAGTCTCGGCATATGCAAAGAATATGCCGAAAAATATGATATCTTCAAGGTGTTCTCGCTCGAAAACGGCGGCGTTTCGGCAACGAGAAATTTCGGTATCGAGCACTCGCAGGGTCAGTATATAACCTATCTCGACTCCGACGATACGCTCACCGACAATACGCTCAAGACGGTCGCCGATTTCTTCGACAGGCATTTTGACGAGATCGATCTTGTGACCTACAAGATAGTTCCGTATTACGGCGAGCAGAAGTTCGCCCTGCACTACAGATACAAGCTCCTCAAAAAGACGGGCGTCTATGACCTCGAGGATCCCGAATATTGCTATATAACGCAGACGACGATGAACATCTGCGTCAAGAATCTCGGCGAGGGGAAGAATGTTCTTTTCGATACCTCGCTCGCATTCCATGAGGATCAGAAATACTGCTTCGATGTTCTCAGCGACAAGCTCAAAATCGGCTTCTGCAGCCGCCCGGAGTATCTCTATCTGCGCCGCCCCGGCAGCACAACGGGCAAAAAAGGCTACGCCTATTATATCTTTGAAAACACCATGGCTATGTGGGAAGAGATGTTCGGCAGATACGAAGGTCATGTGCCGTCTTATCTCCAGTCGCTCTATATCAATGATATAAACTGGAAGAGCACGCAGGATATCCTGCTGCCCTACAGCTATCCGAAAGATGAGTTCGACAGAGCAGTCGGCAGGATAAATGCCCTGCTCGACAGAGTTGATGACAGCGTCATTCTCAACCACCCATATATGGATCTCTATCACAAGCATTTTTTGCTCAAGATAAAGGGATGCAATAAGCTGAGCGTCGCAGCGGACAAAAAAAATCTGCGCGTGCTCTACGACGGCGAGGAGGTTTACAGTGCCGACAAGGTGCCGATAGTCGTCAACTCGTTCAAGGTGTTCGGTGATACTCTGCGCGTGGATGCATTCCTGAAATGCATCATATTTGACTATGTCGAAAAGCCGCGCGTGTTTATAATAAAAGACGGCGCGCGCGAGGAGATTGAACTGACTCACTCGAACTACGAATATTACCGCGCGGGTATAAAGACTGCCACATTCTGGCGCATGCGCTTTGATATCGACGTCACAAAGACAAAGAGGTTCGAGCTCGAGGTTGAGACCTGCGGCAATACTTACAAGCTCTCTTATTATTTCGGCCCCCATGTTCCGCTGACTCAAGACAAGGGACAGAAAATATTCTTCAGAGACGGCAGACGCTATAAGGAGAAAAACGGAGTGTTCACTATCTCTTCGTCTCCGGCTCTCAACAATGCGTTTTATAAACTGCTCGTGGCGTTTTACAATATGCTCTACTTCGGCTTCAAGAACCCGAGAATAGTGTATAACCGCCTGCTTGCGCTGACTTTTAAAGGGAGCGGCCCCATATGGCTCTATCTTGACCGTTACGGCGTGTTTGACAACGCATACGATCAGTTCAAGCACGATTTCTCCAAAAAAGACGGCGTTAAGCGCTATTATATCCTCAACGACTGCGACCGCGACAAGCTCGACGAGCGCTTCACTCCCGAGGAGAAAAAGAACGTTGTGATGTTCCATTCGAAGCTTCATAAGCAGCTGTATTTCAACTGCGACAAGATAATCACATCGTTCTCGAATCTCTCAAATGTCTCGCCTTTCGGAGCGGGTCCGACCCGCTGGTATGCCGACCTTGTAAAATTCGAGCTGGTCTATCTCCAGCACGGCATACTCCATGCGTCGCTCAGAAGCCTCTACGACAAGGAGCATTGCTCGATAGACCGAGTCGTCGTTTCGAGCGGCTTCGAGATAGAGAACTTCCAGAAGAACTACGGCTTTGCGGAGCGCGAGCTGATAAAGAGCTGCATGCCGCGATATGACAGCATGGAGCCCAGCGGAAAAAAGAAAAATAGAATTGTGTTCTCGCCATCGTGGCGCAGCAATCTTATCGGTGCGCTTGTCAACAACGAGCGCGAGGAACTGCCCGAGGTGTTCATGGAGTCCGATTTCTTCAAGCAGGTCTCGGCGTTCCTCAATTCCGAGAGACTGCACGACATGCTCGAGAAAAACGATCTCTATCTCGATTTCAAGAACCATCCGATATTCAAATGCTACAACCATCTGTTTGATATAAAGAACGACAGGGTCTGCACGGACAACTTCGACACGAATATAGATGAGTACAGACTGATGATAACGGACTATTCTTCGATAGTTTTCGATTCCGTCTATCTCAACTGCCCCGTGCTCTATTTCGTGCCGGACTATGAGCTGTTTTTGGCGGGCGTGTCGCATAACTACAGGCAGCTCGACCTGCCGCTTGAAAACGGCTTCGGACCGTTCTCGCAGGATGCCGACACCCTGCTCGACCATCTTGAAGAATATATAAACAACGGCTTTGCCCCGCAGGAGCCCTATGCCTCACGCATGAAGGATTTCTTCCTCTACAGAGACGACCACTGCTGCGACAGGCTCTATGACGCAATGATAAACGACTGAAAACGGAGAAAAACATGACAGGGATTCTGCTCATTGATAAGCCCGAGGGCATGACCTCGTTCGTTGCGGCGGCGCGTGTCCGCCGAATGACGGGCGTCAAAAAGACCGGGCACACCGGGACGCTCGACCCCATGGCGACGGGCGTTCTGCCCGTTCTGCTCGGCGGAGCGACCCGCTTTTGCGAACTGCTCCCGTCGCACGACAAGGCGTATATCGCATCTTTAAGGCTCGGCACTGTTACCGACACGCTCGATATCACCGGTGAAGTGCTCGAAACGCGGGAGGTAAACGCCTCGCGCGCGGATTTTGAATCCGCATTGCAGAGCTTTTCGGGCACGATAGAGCAGGTGCCGCCGATGTATTCCGCCATCTCGCAAAACGGCGTGAGGTTATATAAGCTCGCACGGCAGGGGATAGAAGTCGAGCGCGAGAGCAGGACTGTTAATATTTCTTCAATATCACTTGTTGGCTGCGACGAAAAAAACGGCGAATACACAATATCCGTCGAGTGCTCGGCGGGCACCTATATCCGCTCGCTCGTCGCCGACATCGGCGAAAAGCTCGGTTGCGGAGCCGTTATGACTGCGCTGCGCCGCACAAAGGCAAACGGGTTCCCGATAGACGGATGCATAACCCTCGATGAGCTCGCGGAACTCGCGCAGAGCGACAAAATCGAAGAAAAAATTATTCCGATCGAGCAGGCTCTCGGCTCTTACAGATTCGTGACCGTCACCGAGCCGCAGGCGCGGAGATTCAGAAACGGCGGCGAGCTGAGCCTTGAGCGGCTCTATCTCAAAGCCCCGCAGGAAAACGAGCTTGTGCGCGTCATTGCGCCGGGAAACGAATTCCTCGGCATGGGCGAAGTAGCGGACGGCGAGATAAAAGTAAAGAGACTATTGATAAAATAAAGCTGAAGTTAATGCCGGTGCTGTATACACGACCGCTTTGAAAGTATTCTCCGCCGATTAAAAGCAAAATAATATAAAAATATCGCCGCCGGAAGTATCAGTTCCGACGGCGGTTTATTTTAGTTGTACTGAGTCATGTGAAAAAAGCCGCTCGGAGTATCTCTCCGGGCGGCTGATTCGATTAAAAATCCGGGTGGGGTTCGCCGTGGCGGTACTTGTCCATAATGTCTTTGAACACATCGCCGTTTGACGGGGGAGTCCAGGTTATTGCGTTCGCTCCCGCTTCGACGGTGGCGATTATGCTCTCCTCCGTCGGACCGCCGGTCGCGATTATCGGGATATCCGGAAATCGCTCCCTGATGCTACGCACGACCTGCGGCGTTCTGCCGGCTGCTGATATGTTCAGGATGCTGACGCCAGCGTCGATGCGTCCCTGAATGTCCTCGTCCTCGCTGAGCACGGTGACAACTATCGGCACGTCTATAGTTCTGTGCAGCTCTTTTATCGTCTCGTTTCTCGTCGGCGCGTTGACGACAACGCCTATCGCGCCCTGAAACTCGGCGTGCAGGGCGAGGTTGACGACTCTGTGACCCTGCGTCAGTCCTCCACCGACTCCGACAAAGACCGGCACGTCCGCCGCCACCATGACAGCCTGGGTTATCACGGGCTGAGGGGTGAACGGATAGACTGCGATGACCGCGTCCGCGTTAGTGTTTCTGATGATGCTCGCGTCGGTTGAAAAAAGCACCGACTTGATCCGTCTACCGAGTATTTTGATTCCGCTGCAGCGATAAATCGGCTCGGGAACTTTGAGCATGAAGTCTCTGAGACTTCCCTTGATCTCCGGTATGTTCTGCTCCGGCATAACATCAATTCCTTTCTCTTTCATCCGACGCCACAAAGAAAAATCTTGCATTGCGCAAAAAGCGGCATATAATATATGTGCGGGAGCCGCAGATTTTTCTGAACGCGCCGTTTATGTTAATTGAATTTCTATTATTTGTAATTATAACATAAGTATAACATATTTCTAAACTTCGGTCAATTACAGAGAAGAATCAAGCGAGAAAAGGGGTATTTGCATGAGCTTTGAAAAAATTGATATCTGCGATATAAAAGACAGTTTCACGCGCCTTATCAGGGACGATTGGGCGCTGCTGACCGCCGGCAAAGCGGGTGATTATAATACCATGACCGTCAGCTGGGGCATGACAGGCGAGCTCTGGGGCAAGGATGTTGTCGCGGTTTTCGTGCGCCCGCAGAGATACACATATGAATTCATGGAGAAGTACGGCGATTTTACGCTCTCGTTTTTTGGCGGCGAATATAAAAAGGCGCTCTCCTTCTGCGGCGCGAAGAGCGGGCGCGACTATGACAAGGCTAAAGAGTGCAGCTTGAGTGCTGTAGCGCTTGGCGGGAGCGTGGCGTTTGAAGAGGCGAATTTAATTATAGCCTGCAAAAAGATAGCTTTTGCGGATATGGATCCGTCGAAGTTTTTGGTGCCCGAGATAGAGAAAAACTATCATAACGGCGACTATCACCGCATTTATATCGGCGAGATAACCGAGGTGTGCAAAAAAGTTTAAGATTTTTTAAAAAAGTTTGAAAAAAGCCCTTGACTTTTGTCGCGGGATGTTGTATTATAGTCGAGCACTTGAGAGAGCGGTCATACAAAAATCGCTCCGAAGTCGGTGCCTATAACGATGAGGGTCCACCCGTTCCCATTCCGAACACGGTAGTTAAGCTCACTCGTGCTGACAATACTCGGAGGGCAGCCTCCCGGGAAGATAAGTCGACGCCGACATTTGTGAATTCAGCTTTCCAATAGGAAGGCTGTTTTCTTTTCAGAGACGGTAACAGCTTTTGCTGTCATCGTCTTTTTTTTATTGCATTTCAGGCGTAGAATAAGTTAAAATAATTTCGGGTGATTGAGATGAAAACCACATTCGAATTGATATACGATGTTGTACGAAAAATCCCGCGCGGTTGCGTTGCGACTTACGGGCAGATAGCGACTCTCGCCGGCAATCCGCGCTGGTCGCGCGTCGTCGGCTATGCTCTGCATGTCAACCCCGAGCCGGGCGTTATCCCGTGCCACAGGGTGGTAAACCGCCTGGGTGAGACTTCCTCCGCGTTCGCGTTCGGCGGTGAGGATATGCAAAAGACTCTCCTCGAAGAGGAGGGCGTGGGGTTCGATGAATCGGGCAGAGTCGATCTTCAAAAATATCAGTGGCGCACCTGATTATTTGAACACCGTCTGCACGAGCAGCATATAGAGCGCGGTGCCGCCGCCGATGCTCAGCAGCGTGTTCTTCTTCCATTTGTGCAGGACGATTATCAGTAGCACCGACAGATTTCCGGTATGCCGTAGGTTCCGCTTGAGGAGACGTCTTTGAAGCAATAAACGACGAGCAGACCAATGGCGGCGCAGGGGAGCACCTTGCCGAGATACTGAACGAATTTCGGCGGAGTCTTGCCCTTGGGGAACACTAAAAACGGCAGAAATCTTGTCGTCATCGTGCCCAGAACCACTGCGCCTATTGTTATGGCCGACTGAACTTCGTCATATCTTTTTGCCCTCCCTGTCCTCTATCTTTTTGCCGACGGCAAACGCCGCGACTATCAGCACCATCGCGGGCACTATAAAATATTTGCTGCCGAATATCGGCAGGCACACCGCAGTTCCTATCGACCCGACAAGGGCGGGACGCGGTTTTCTTTTTTATCCCACAGGCAGAGGAACATCACGACGAACAGCGCGGTCATAACGAACTCGATGCCCTTTGTGTTGAAATGAATAACATATCCGAGTAGCGAGCCGACGGTCGAGCTTACGACCCAATATATTTGATTTAGCAGCGTGACAAAGAACATGAACCAGCCCTTGTCAACTTTCGGCGGCAGCTCGAGGTAATCGTGCCTGTATGCCAGCCCGTCGCCGATCATCTGGCGCAGGCTGTCCGTCAGCACCTTTTGCGATATCCCGTCAAGGTCTCTGTGCAGCTCGTTGAATCTCCATGGGCGCGCTTTGAGGTTGCGCAGTATAAGAAGCTTCCACTTCACGCCTATCAGCGACACGGTGGTTGCGACCGGGCATTCCGGCAGTTCATCTTTGGTTTTCATTTTTCTCACCTCGCAGGCTTATTATAGCATACATTCAAAAAATTATATGCAGTTATAAAAAAGTGCGTACTTGTCTCTGCCCGCGCCCGATGCTAAACTGAAGTCAGGCAAAGGGGGTTTGCCCAAAAAACACGAGGTACAATACCATGAAAAACTACGCTAAAACAAACATCGGAAATGAGGGCAGAGTAGAGCTTCATGAAAAGCTTGCTCTGACCGGTGCGGAGATAAGCATCAACAGACTCCCTGCGGGCGCAGGCGTTCCGTTCGTCAATTCGCACAAGAGCAACGAAGAGATATACGGCGTTATTTCCGTCAAGGGCAAAGCCGTTATTGACGGCGAGAAAGTGGCTCTCGCCGAGGGCGACTGGCTGAGAGTTGCGCCGAAAGCCAAAAGACAGTTTTCTGCCGCGGCGGATTCCGGGATAACTTTTGTGTGTATCCAGGCGAAAGAAAATTCGCTCGGCGGCTTTACCGCTGACGATGCGGTCATGTATTAAATAAAAAGCTAAAAGTGCAGCTGTGGGATAACCGGGCTGCACTTTTTTATATAATGTTCGGCTTTTTATTTATCCCTCTTCAACCGGCGCGTAGCTGCGGATGAAGGCGTTGATGAACAGCGGACCCATGTCTATCGCGTGGAACACTGCGCCGTCCGCAGTTTCGAGAACCGTGATGCCCTCGCCCTCGCTGCCTTTTGTCAGGTTGCGGTCGAAGTATTTTGAAACTTCGCCGCTGACGGGATCGATTTTATATATTGCCTGAGTGTCGTCGTTTGTCGCGGCGTAGAGCATGCCTTTGTACATCTCCGCGCCCTGAATGCTTTTGACCGTCTCGCTGAGCTTTACTGTCTTGACATATTTCATATTGCCCGCTATGTCATAGAAAATCAGCTCGTTCGCGTTCTTTGAGTGGTCGAGGGCGATGAGCAGACCGTTGGCGTTGTCGACCGCGACCCACGGCAGTCCGCGCGTGTGGCGGGTGTTGTCGAGAATATAATATCTGCCGGTGAATTTCAGCGTGTCCGCGTCATAGACCGCGACGACGGGATATTTCCAGACCTTGCTGTCCTCGAGTCCGGCGTAGATGCAGTTGTCGGCTTTTGAGTAGCTGATGCCGCCGATGTGCGCGAGGCCGTAGTCGTCCTTGAGCTGCTGCGGAATGGCGAGCGGGTTCGATTTGACGCGGGTCTTGCCGTCAAGCTCGGATTTCGTCAGCCCCCATTTCGAGCTGAAATAATAATATTTTCCGTCCGTCGTGATGCCCTGCGAGCGCTCCGCCGCGCCGATGAGCAATACATTGACCTTTGACACCTCGGGATGCCTCTTGCCCGCGGAGAGCGCGTCTATCCCGAGAGTCAGGACAGAGAGAAAAGTCATGAACGCCGCGAGCGTGAGGGCGGCAAGGCGGCGCATTAATAATATAGCCTTTTTAAAAATTTCGATATACTGCATAAACGACCTCCGTTTGCGTTTTGTCACATCATAAATTATCAGAACCTGAGTGATATGTCAATCTTTTCTCAGCAAGTATTAATAAATATTTATCCGTCAAAGACTTATTTCTATTGAAATTTACCCAAATATATGCTATCATATTCTGTACCTAATGAGAACGGCGGAAACTCACATGAACTCAGAATCAGCGCACGGATACCGTCCGTGCATAATAATACCGGGCATAGGGCAGTCGCGGGTGATAGAGACGGACGAAAACGGCGAAAAGATCCGCAATCTCTGGCCGTTCGATCCCGATATAGACGCGCTCGTCAAGTCGGTCGCCCCGTCCGCCGCGCGGATGATGCTTCTTCGGCGCGACTGCGGCTTTACTGCGGCGCTCGACAAGGCTGTGCGCGTGATGCTCGAACCGCTCAGCTGCACGCCCGACTCCATGAGAAAAGTCAGAGCCGAGGTTGTCGGCTATTATCGTCCCGTCGGCGAATGCACCGCCGGCGAGAAGAGATACATATATAAGATGGTGCCCCTCAATGCGCTCGCGGATATTATCGGCGAAGAGAATCTTTATTTCTTCGCGTATGATATCTTCGGCAGGGCGGACGAAAACGCCCGCCTGCTGCGCGAATTTATCGCAATGGTCAAAGAGCAGAGGCAGTGCGAAAAGGTCGATTTGATTCCCGTGAGCATGGGCGCGACCGTAGCGGAGATGTACTTCGAGCTGTACGGCGCGGATCAGGATGTCAAGCGCGTTATCGGCGTTGTCCCGGCGTATGACGGCTCGGATATCGCCGCCGACCTTGTTGCAGGGGATATCAATACAGACGACTGCGACGCGCTGCTCGAAATGCTTCTGAGCCGGCGCGAGGCGGAAAAAATATCTAAACTGATGCATATGATGCCAAAGAAAGTCGCGGACGGCGCAGTCAGAGCGCTGGTTCGTGCGGCGTGTGAGAGCGTTGTTGTCAACAGCTCTGCGATGTGGGGAATAATCCCCTCGGAGCGCTATCCCGCGCTTCGTGATAAGTATCTCGGCGACTCCGCGCATGATTCAATGCGCGCCGTGACCGATCGCCACTGGCGGGTCAGGCGGAATATAAAAGAGCTCGTCCGACGTGAGCAGGAGCGCTCGGTTGAATTTTATAATATCTGCGGCTGCGGCAAGCGGTTAGCGCCGATAGCGGCATCCGACAGTCTGACTTCAGATACAATAGTCCCGACATATTCGGCGTCGATGGGCGCGCAGTGTGCGCCGCCCGGACGGACGCTCAGCCCGGGGCGCGGCGAACCCGTTGATTTCATATCCCCGCGCTCGGATATCAACGCGGCGTCTGCCGCCGTGCCGGACAGAACATGGTTCTATTATAATATGGAGCACGAACAGGCCGCCGAGAATAAAAATCTGCTCGATCTCGTTGCGAAGATAGCCTCTTCCGATGAGCCGATAGACGTGTTCACCATGCCCGAACACCCTCAGTTTGCCGATTATAAGAAATAAGACAATACATATCAAGAACAGGAGAAAAACTATGAAGAAGATGAAATCGACCGTAGCCCTTGTGCTCGCGCTCATCATGGCTTTCTCGGCATTTACCTGCGCCTCCGCAGCCCCCGCGTCCGCATCGTCCGATGCGTCGATAGCAAAGGCTGTTGATACGCTTGCCGACGCCGCAGAAGAGAGCGGGACCCATGCAAACTGCCATAACGGCGACTGCGGACATGCGCCCGTCGTGGTGGTTCCCGGCATCAACCACTCGCCCACATATCTCTATGACGAGAACGACGAGCCCGTGCTCAACAAGGACGGCAAACGCATAGGCGGAACGCTGCTTATCCTTGATACGGATAATCTTGTCACCGTCATCCTCAAAAAGCTCGCGTGGCCGCTTATAAAAATGCTCGCCACCCAGACGGACAGCGGCTTCCCCAAGGCAGTCTATGAGACCGTCTGCGACCTCTTCTCCATTCAGAAGTGCGACAATGAGGGCAACCCGATAAACAACCTCAAGACCGAGAAATACGGTTCTCTCGCCGACATGGATAAGGACACGAGAGACTGGGCATACAGAATGATCCCCATGCAGAAGCTGACCAATATCATCGGCGAGGATCATGTCTATTTCTTCACCTTCAATCTCGTCGGCAGCCCCATGGACTCCGCCGCGAACCTCAATGAATATATCCAGCAGGTCAAGAAGGCGACCGGACACGACAAGGTAAATCTTCTCAACGTCAGCCTCGGTGGAACTATCTTCACCGCATATCTTGACGCTTACGGCTACAAAGATATCAACCAGGTCGTCAATGCCGTTGCCGCGACCGACGGCTCCGAGATAATCGCCGACTTCCTCACCAGAGGCGAAGCAGGCTTCAGAATCGACGACGAGTTCCTCTATCATGAGTATATCCCGAGAATAATCGCGGAGGGCAGCGACACCGCCTCCCTCGGCTATCTTCTCAATCTTGTTATCAGAATAATCCCGCGCCAGGTGTTCAGAGACACCCTGACCGCCGCTATGGACGGTCTTTCCGAGACTCTGCTCGTAAACTGCCCACAGTTCTGGGCGCTCGTCCCGTCCGACAGATATGACGCTCTCTGCGAAAAGTATCTGACCGACAAGGATCACGCAGTCCTCAAGGCGAAGACCGACCGCTATCATCAGGCTCAGCTCAACCTCAGAAAGAATGTCCTCGCGGCTCACGCGGCGGGCGTTAAGATAGACTCAATAGCCGGCGCGAACCTCGCTTTCGGCGATATTGAATACAGCTACTTCAGCATCATCAAGAGTGCGCTTGACACCAACTCCGACGGTATCATCCAGCTCTCATCTACCACCATGGGCGCAACAGGCGCCGCCCCCGGACAGAAGCTGCCCGACAGCTACAAGCCCGCAAAGAGAGGATATATGTCCGTTGACGGCTCGATAGACGCCTCCACGGCAGTTCTCCCGGACAACACATGGATATTCATCGGTCAGCACCACGAGGCGGGCAACAACGACGTTGTTCTGACTCTCGCCTGCGCGCTGTTTACCGATTCCGAGCTCAAGGATGTTCACTCCAAGCCCGATGTCTGGCCGCAGTATAACGGCACCTGCCGCACGAAGGAGATAAGACGCTGGCTCCTGCCCGATGCAAAGGCTTACAGAGCGAAAATCGACGAAATGCCCGCAGAGGAGCGTCCGAGTGCCGAGCAGATAGCCGAGCTTGACGCCGCTATCGCGCAGGGCGAAGACGCACTCAATATGACTATAGCCGATCCCGCAAAGGCAGACGCCGCGAAAGAGAGACTGACGAATATCCTCGTCGAACTCGGTCAGCGCGAGCCCGCAAAGGAGACTTCCGAGGCGGCATATGCGCTCGAGAAGGTCTGCTGCGTGCTCAGCCTCATCGCCCTCAAGACGATAGGCAGCCAGGGCTATTCCGATGTTGCCCGCGTGGTTATCAAGTTCCTTATCAAATTCATAGCTTCCGTTATCTGATCTGAAGTTTTATTTACGGCGAACCCCATCTTCGGAGTTCGCCGTATTTTTTTAAAGGACGGTGTTTTAAAATGAAGTCAGTCAGGAGAATAGCCGCGCTGATACTCTGCGCGGCTCTTGTTTTCTCGACCGGCATATCCGCCGCATCTTACGGCGGCGCAAAGCATGAAACCGTGTCGTCCGCCGACGAATCGGGACTCGCTGCGGCGCTCACTCAGAAAAGCGAAAAAACAGAGCCCGCGAAGGCGAAAAAGCCCGGCACTCTGACCGAATGCGGCGGAACCTGCGAATACAGCCCGACGGTCGTTATCCACGGCATTGGCCAGTCCAAGACCTATCTATATGAGAACGACGAGATAGCAGTCGATGAGGACGGCAAGCAGATAACCGGCTGGCCGATATACGCGAATACTAAATATATTATAAAAAATCTTCTCTGGCCGCTCGTCAAGATGCTCGTCACCCAGCGCGATGACGGCTTTGTCGAGTCATTCAGAAAGACGCTCGAGGGAACTCTCTATGTCAACGCTTTTGACTCGAATGGCAAGAATGTCTATGATGTCAGGGTCAAGAAATATCCGCAGAGCGTTGCAAAATGCACGGACGAAGACAAAGAAGAGATATACGGCAACGTGCCGATAGACGGCTTCTCGAAAGTCGCAGGCGAAGACCATCTCTATTATTTCGCCTACAATTCGTTCGGCAACAACAGCGAGATAACCGACGAGCTCTATAATTTCATCGGTCAGATAAAGCGCGAGACGGGTCACGACAAGATAAATGTCGTGGCAATAAGCCTTGGCGGCACTATCGCAAACAGTCTGTTCGACCGCTATCCGGAGCTCTATCCGAGCCTCGACCGCGTGGTTTATATCGTCCCCGCGCTCGACGGATCGAATATAGTCGGCGATATCTATCTCGGCAAGCTCAGCACCTCGGACGAGATGCTCTACAAGAACCTGCTGCCGAATCTTGTCGGCGGAGCGGAGGGCTATCTGCTCAACGCCGTTATAAGAATGATGCCCAAGCAGATTTTGCTCGATACGCTCGACGCGACGGTTGACGGGCTGACGAATGTTATTCTTCGCAACTGTACCACGATGTGGTCGCTCGTGCCCGAGGCATACTATGACGAAGCAGTATCGCGCGTCCTGCCCGGAGAAGAGAATGCGGAGATGCGCAGGCAGGTTGAAGTATATCATCACGCGCAGGTCAACAGATTCGCGAATATTGAAAAGATGCGCGCCGCCGGAGCCGAGGTCTTTGATATAGTTGATTACGACTATCAGCTCTACTGCCTGGTGCCATCATACGACAAGAGCAATGCGGACGGAATAATCCACGCGGAGTCGACCTCCATGGGCGCGAAGTTCGCGAAGATAGGCGAGACCCTTGGCGAGGGCTATGTCCAGCAGGGTACTTACTGCAAGAACACGGCACACAACCATCTCTCGCCTGACGGCGTTGTTGATGCGTCGGTCGGTCTGCTCCCGGACTACACATTCTATTTCAAGGGACAGGATCACGAAAAGACCGGCTCCAACGATGTCATAATGAAGCTTGCGACCGAGCTGCTGACTAATCGCGAGTTCAAGGATGTTTATTCCATGCCCGACAGGTTCCCGCAGTTCAACATCGGCAGGAATACGAAAGATTTAGTGAACAATCTGATGAAACCGGCGCAGGAGATAGACAGGAGCACGCTCTCGCCCAAGGATGCGGCGGAGCTTGACGCGGCGCTCGAAGAGTGCAGCGCGATGCTCGAAAATACGGTAGTTGACCCAGCGGCAACCGAGCACGCGCAGCAGAGACTCGAAAATATATTGATAAAAATCGGCGAGCGCGAGGCTCCGAACGAGAATAAAGAGAAGCTGAGCGCGCTCGGCGAGGCGATAAGCAAATTTATAAGCGATGCGCTCTATGAGTGCGTCGGCGCTCAGGGGTATTACGATGCGTTCCAACAGCTGCTGGAGCTTATCGGAAAATATTTCCCTCAGCCCGCATAAACAGTAAAAAAACAACAGCAGACCGGGGAGACCCGGTCTGTTTTTGTACTTGTAGGGTGCGACGACTCGACGCACCGGGCATTATGTAAGGTTGCAAAAATCTCATAGTATTGTCGGTTGTGCAGCATGAAATAAGAGCTTGAATCAGCGTCACAAAAAGCAAAACAGCCGGAGAGAAAGTCTCCGGCTGTTGATTTAATTTTTACATTCCGCGTCTTGTCACGCAGTTTTCGAGGTTTATCGCATCGTACACGCCCTCGTCGAAAAGCGGGCAGATGCTTTTATATTCGTCTATCGGCAGCTCTTCGAGCGTCGTGCCGCTTTTTATGCACAGTGCAACGAGCTCGCCCGTCGCCTTGTATGCATCGCGGAAGGGTAGCCCCTTTGAAACGAGGAAGTCGGCGCAGTCGGTCGCGTTTATGAAGCCGCCGGCGGCCGCCTTTCTCATGTTCTCGGGAATCATCTTCATCGTCGCTATCATCGGAGTCAGAGCCGTCAGGCACATCTTGACTGTGTCCATGCCGTCAAAAATTGCGTCCTTGTCCTCCTGCATGTCTTTGTTATATGCAAGCGGCAGACCTTTCATCGTCGTGAGCAGTCCGCAAAGGTCGCCTATAACACGCCCCGCCTTGCCGCGCGCGAGCTCCGCGAGATCGGGGTTCTTCTTCTGCGGCATGATGCTCGAGCCTGTCGAAAAAGCGTCGTCGAGCTCGGCGAATTTGAACTCCCACGAGCACCACATGATTATCTCTTCGCACAGGCGCGAGATGTGAACCATGAGTATCGAGCACGCCCCGAGCAGCTCGAGGCAGAAGTCTCTGTCCGATACGCCGTCAAGGGTGTTGGGCATATAGCCGTCGAACCCGAGTGCCTTTGCGGTCATGGCGCGGTCAATGGGATATGTCGTTCCCGCGAGCGCACCCGAGCCGAGCGGGGAGTAGTTCATCCTGCCCGCGGCATCCTCAAAGCGTCCGAGGTCGCGGCGGAGCATTTCGATATATGCGCCGATGTGCGCCGCAAAGGTTATCGGCTGAGCGCGCTGAAGATGCGTGTAGCCCGGCATGATGCAGTGGGCGTATTCTTTAGCCTTGCCGTCGAGAGCGTCAATAAGTCCGTTTATGAGCCCCGTGACCTGCGGCACATCCTTTTTGAGATAGAGCCTTATGTCAACGGCGACCTGGTCGTTTCTGCTGCGCCCGGTGTGGAGTCTCTTGCCCGCGTCGCCGATTCTCGAGGTAAGCTCGCCTTCGATAAAGGTGTGGATATCCTCGGTGTCGGGGTCTATCATAAGTTCGCCCGAGATGATATCGTTTCTGATATCCGAGAGTCCCGCAAGAATTTTCTTGCAGTCCTCCTCGGAGATTATCCCTTTTGCGGCAAGCATCGATGCGTGGGCGATGCTGCCGTCGATATCCTCGTTGAACATGCGGCTGTCCGTTTTTATCGAGGAGTTGAAATCGTTGGTCTTTTTATCGGCTTCTTTGCTGAAGCGTCCCGCCCAGAGCTTCATGCCTTTGCCTCTCTCTCGGCGTCGAGAATGGCCTTGACCTTTATCGGCAGACCGAAGAGGTTGATGAAGCCTGCGGAGTCCTTCTGATCGTAGACATCGTCCTCGTCAAAGGTCGCGAAAGCTTCGCTGTAGAGCGAATAGGGCGAGGTGGTGCCCGCGTTTATTATGTTGCCCTTGTAGAGCTTGAGCTTGACGTCACCGGTGACGCGCTCCTGAGTCTTGTCAACGAAAGCGGCGAGAGCCTCCCTGAGGGGAGTGAACCACTGGCCGAAGTAGACAAGCTCGGCGTAGCGCAGAGCGACCTGCTCTTTGTAGTGCATGGTGTCCCTGTCGAGGGTCAGAGTCTCGAGGACTTCGTGAGCCCTGTAGAGAATTGAGCCTGCGGGATTCTCATAAACGCCCCTTGACTTCATGCCGACAAGGCGGTTCTCGACGATATCCGCAAGTCCGACGCCGTTTTCGCCGCCGATCTTGTTGAGCTTCTCGATCATGGTAACGCCGTCCATCTTCTCGCCGTCAACGGCAACGGGAACGCCCTTTTCGAAGCTTATTGTGATATAGGTCGGCTTGTCGGGAGCCTGCTCGGGGGACTGACCGATCTCAAGAAAGCCGGGCTTGTTGTACTGCGGCTCGTTTGCGGGATCTTCAAGGTCGAGACCCTCGTGCGAAAGGTGCCAGAGGTTCTTGTCCTTTGAATAGTTCGTCTCACGGTTTATCTTGAGCGGGATATTGTGAGCCTCGGCGTATTCTATCTCCTCCTCACGGGATTTGATGTTCCAGATACGCCAGGGAGCGATTATCTGCATATCGGGCGCGAAAGCCTTTATCGCGAGCTCGAAACGCACCTGATCGTTGCCCTTGCCCGTGCAGCCGTGGCAGATAGCGTCTGCGCCCTCGGCCTTGGCTATCTCAACGAGTCTCTTCGCGATTATCGGGCGGGCAAACGAGGTGCCGAGCAGATAGTCACGCTCGTATACGGCGCCGGCTTTAAGTGTCGGGAAGATGTAGTCCTCGACGAACTCCTTTTTAAGATCCTCAATATAGAGCTTGGAAGCGCCGGTCTTGAGAGCCTTCTCCTCGAGTCCGTCGAGCTCCGTGCCCTGGCCGACATCGGCTGAAACGGCAACGACCTCGCAGTTGTTGTAGTTCTCTTTGAGCCACGGGATTATTATCGATGTGTCAAGTCCGCCGGAATAGGCGAGCACAACTTTTTTGATCTCTTTCATGTCAAATACCTCCGTATTCATCGTATGCACATATTATACAACGATTATTCAGAAAATCAAGAGTTATATTCAAAAAATATGCAACTTCTTGGAAAGTAACAAAAGAAGCGCCCCGAAGGACGCTCTTTTTGGTGGAATTTGTTTACTTGAGCAGAAAACCGACCTTTTTCATGACCTTGTTGAGCGTGCGTTCGGAGATGCGCTGCGCAGTCTCGGCGCCCTTTGCCATGCATTCGGTGAGATATGCCTTGTCGTTTACGATGCGGTTGAAGTTCTCGCGCACGGGGGTGAGCTCTTCTATAACAGCTTCGCCGACCTTTGTTTTGAAGTCACCGTAGCCCTTGCCCTCGAACTCGCGCTCGATCTCGTCGAACGAAGCTCCGGTGCAGCAGGAGTAAATAGCCATCAGGTTGTTGATGCCGTCCTTGCCCTCGCCGTATCTGACAACGGCTTCGGAGTCCGTAACTGCGCTCTTGAACTTCTTCATAATAACCGAGGGCTCGTCAAGAATAGAGACGGAAGCCTTCGGGTTCGGGTCGGATTTCGACATCTTCTGATTCGGGTTCTGCAGCGACATTATTCTCGCGCCGACCTTGCCGATAAACGGCTCGGGAATAGTGAACGTGTTGCCGTATATGCCATTGAAGCGCTCGGCTATGTTGCGGGTTATCTCAAGATGCTGCTTCTGATCCTCGCCGATGGGTACATAGTTTGCCTGATAGAGCAGAATATCCGCAGCCATGAGCACGGGGTAGGCGAAGAGGCCGACATTAACATTGTCCGCGTGCTTCTGGGATTTGTCCTTGAACTGGGTCATTCTCGAGGCCTCGCCGAACTGGGTGTAGCAGTCGAGAATCCACGCGAGCTGGGCGTGGGTATTGACATGGCTCTGGACGAACACGACGTTCTTATCCGGGTCGAGTCCTATCGAGAGCAGGAGCGCAAAAGCCTCCATTGTCTGGCGTCTGAGAGTCGCGGGATCCTGTCTGACGGTTATCGCGTGCAGGTCGGCAACGGCGTAGACGCAGTCATAGTCGTCGCTCATCGCTTTCCAGTTGCGCAGAGCACCGAGATAGTTGCCGAGGGTCGGAATCGCAGTCGGCTGGATTGCGCTGAGAACGCGCTGACGGCGTTCGGGAGTCTGATTTTCCATATATGTTATTCTCCTCTCATTTCTTTGAGCACCCTGCCGAGGATCTTCATGCCCTCGACAATTTTATCGTCCGCAGGGGTCGAGAAATTGAATCTGACGGCGTTGCTCTTTCCGCTGACATCGGTCAAAAATGCAGTGCCGGGGACGAGCGCGACCATGTTCTCGGCGGATTTTTTGACGAACTCAAGCGCGTCAACATCCTCGGGCAGCTCGCACCAGATGAACAGACCGCCCTCGGGACGGACATAGCTGACTGCGTCGCCAAGCTCGCTGTCTATCATATCGCACATGAGATTGAGCTTTCTGCGGTATATCTTTCTTATCTTCTCGATGTGCTCGTCAACATCGTATCTCTTCATCCACTCGGCGACTATCATCTGCATCAGCTGGGTCGTGTGAACATCGACCGCCTGCTTGCCGACAGTCATCTTCGCGACTACGGGCGCAGGAGCGACCGTGAAGCCGATACGGATGCCGGGCGCAAGAATCTTCGAGAACGAGCCGGAATAAATGACGATTCCGTCCTCGTCGAAGCTCTTTATATTCGGAACATCTTCGCCCGCAACGCGCAGATCGCCGTAGGGGTTATCCTCGAGAATCATAACATTGTGCGCCTTGGCGAGCTCATAGAGCTTGCGGCGCTTCTCGAGCGACATCGTAACGCCTGCGGGATTCTGGAAGTTCGGAATAGTATATATCATTTTTGCGTTCGGGTTCTCGTCAAGAGCCTTTTCGAGAGCCTCGATATTCATGCCGTCCGCATCGACGGGCACGCCGACGAGCTTCGCGTTATATGAGCGGAAGCAGTTGAGCGAGCCGATGAACGACGGGCTCTCGCAGATAACGACATCGCCCTCGTTGCAGAGAACTTTGGTCGAAAGATCCATGACCTGCTGCGCGCCGCTCGTGATTATAATCGAATCAAAGTCGCGGCCGATGCCGTATTTTGATTTCATTCTGTCTTTTATCAGGCTGATAAGCTCGGGGTAGCCCTCGGTCACACCGTACTGGAGCGCGTCTATCGGGCGGTTCTTGAGTATATCTGCGGCTATCTCCTGAACCTCGGCGACGGGGAATGCGTCGGGAGCGGGGTTGCCTGCGGCGAACGGTATCATGCCCGGCACGCTTGTTGCCTTGAGCACCTCTCTGATAGCGGAGGGCTTGAGCGACGCTATTTTATCGGAAAAACGGTATTCCATATTTTTCTACTTCCTTTCCGGAGACGGATTATAAGTATATGTAACCTTTATAACTTAAAATTATATCACACGCCAACTCGGTTGTAAATCAAAATGTTTTATGTTATCATAGCTCTATCAAACCGAAAGAGGTAGAACCATGTTCCGTTATGCAATTTTTGATTTTGACGGCACGCTTGCCGATACAGGCGCGGGCGTGTTTACCTCCGTGCAGTATGCCCTGCGCAGCATGGACGAGCCGGAGCTTGACAGCGAGACGCTGAAATATTTTATAGGCCCTCCGCTCGAGACGAGCTTTTCCGTCAAGTGCGGACTCGACAGCGAACGCTGTCACGAGGCGGTCGAAAAATACCGCGAATACTATTCGACAAAAGGTATATATGAACTCGAATTCTTCCCGAGCACGCTTTCGACCCTGCGCGAATTGAAAGCGGCGGGAGTGAAAACGGCTGTCGGCTCTTCAAAGCCGGAGCTTTTTATAAATCGTATACTCGAGCATTTCGGGATATCCGACCTGTTCGACTTCGTCTCCGGTGCAACATTCGGCGAGCCGCACGCGGACAAGACTGTTATAATCAATCGCGCTGTCAACGGACTCGGAGTGGAGAATCTCACGGATGCCGTTATGGTCGGGGACAGGAGCTTTGATATCGACGGCGCGCACGGCGTCGGGCTCAAATGCATCGGCGTGCTCGAGGGCGGCTACGGTGACGAGAGTGAATTCAAAACGGCAGGAGCCGACTGGATAGTCGATACTCTTGCCGATGTGAAAGATATAATATTAAAATGATTCAAAGACCGAGCAGTCTTTCGGCGTTCCTGCCGAGGATGAGCTCGGTTTCTTCTTCTGACAGCCCGAGCAAGCGGACAAAGGCGAGCTCGCGCCCGGTCGCGCTCCAGGGATTGTCCGAGCCGAAGAGAACATGATCCGCGCCGAACGCCGCAATGCTCTCCTTTGCCCACGGCGGCGGCACCGAACCGGACGAAAACGCGGTGTCGATATATATTCCCGTTCCGCCGAGCAGCTCCGCCGCCTCGCGCCAGAGCAGAAATCCGCCCATGTGCGCGGCTATGACGGGCGCGCCGCCGAATCGCGGAAGTATCTTTTTGAGCATCTGCGGAGTGCAGTGAACGGGGTCGGGAACTCCGATATCGACTCCTGCGTGAAATACCGTTATCATGCCGAGCGAGCCTATCTTTTCATATATCGGGAACATCCTCTCGTCGTCCGCGAAGAAGCCCTGATAGTCGGGGTGCAGCTTGATTCCCTTTATGCCCGCGTCGTGCAGTCTGTCGAGCTCGTTCAGCGCGTCCGGGCTTTCGAAATGCACGCTGCCGAACGGGATTAGAACATCGTCGCCGAGCAGCGAGATGGCGAAGTCGTTGACCTTCGTCTGCTGATGTGCGTTTGTCGCAATATTGAGCACCGCCGCCCTGTCCGCGCCGCCAGAGAGCACGCTCTCTTTCAGCCCCGAAGCCGTGCCGTCGAATGCCGGATAGGGGTTGCCCGAGCGCATGGCGAGCATCGGCATAGCCTTTTTCGCGAGCGGGTCGGGGAAACAGTGGGTGTGCATATCTATAATCATAGCTGAAGCCTCCTTGCTGGCTTTACATTATATTATAGCACTCCGGCGCGCCTTGACAATAGTAAAAAAGCTGATATAATGAAAATCAGCTGCGGTACCTGCCGCAACATTAAAATGCCCGAAAGGCGGTCGCTTATGAAATACACAAAGGAAGATATATTGAGGATAGCGGACGAAGAAAATGTCAGCTTTATCCGCCTGCAGTTTACCGATATTCTCGGCTCGCTCAAGAATGTCGCGATAACCCGCAGCCAGCTCGAAAAAGCACTCAACAACAAGTGCATGTTTGACGGCTCTTCGATTGAGGGCTTCGTGCGTATAGAGGAATCGGACATGTATCTGCATCCCGATCTCGATACCTTTGTTATCTTCCCGTGGCGCACCTCCGAGGATCACAAGGTCGCGCGCCTTATCTGCGACGTCTATTGCTCGGACGGCACTCCCTTTGAGGGCGACCCGCGCTATGTCCTGCGTCGCGCGATAAAGAAAGCGGCGGATATGGGCTATTCGTGCAATGTCGGTCCGGAGTGCGAATTCTTCCTGTTCCATATCGACGAAAACGGCAAGCCCACTACCCAGACCCACGACCAGGGCGGCTATTTCGACCTCGGCCCCGTTGACCGCGGCGAGAACTGCCGTCGTGACATCTGCCTCGCACTCGAGGAGATGGGCTTTGAAATAGAAGCGTCCCACCATGAGGTCGCCGAGGCTCAGCATGAGATAGATTTCAAATACGACGAGGTTCTGACCGCCGCGGACAATGTCATGACTTTCAAATACGTCGTCAAGAGCATCGCCCAGTCGCACGGACTTCATGCGACGTTCATGCCCAAACCCATTTACGGCATCAGCGGCTCGGGCATGCACACCAACATCTCGCTGTTCAAGGCGGGCGAAAACGCTTTCTGCGACGAGAACGACAGCCTCAATCTCAGCAAGACCGCATATAGCTTCATCGCCGGTGTGCTCGAGCATATCCGTCCGATGACCCTCGTGCTCAATCCCCTTGTCAATTCGTATAAACGTCTCGTACCCGGCTATGAGGCTCCCGTATATGTCGCCTGGTCGGCTCAGAACCGCAGCCCGCTTATAAGAATTCCTTCGGCACGCGGCTTCGGCACCCGTATTGAGATACGCAGCCCCGACCCGGCGTGCAACCCCTATCTTGAGATGGCTTCCTGCCTCGCCGCCGGTCTCGACGGCATCGAGCGCGACCTGCCTGTTCCCGCGCCGACTGACGCCAATGTCTATGACATGACTGCGGACGAGCGTGCCGCGGCGGGAATACACTCCCTGCCAAAGTCCCTCGAAGAGGCGACAAAGCTCTTCGCCGCAAGCCCGTTCATGAGAGAAGTGCTCGGCGACCATGTTTTCAACAAATATCTTGAAGCCAAGCGCGAGGAGTGGAGAAGCTACCGCGCAAGAGTCTCTCAGTGGGAGATCGACAGATACCTTGTCAAATATTGATCCGCGTTTATGCAAAGCGTAAATATTTGAAAAAAGCCTTGATATTGCGGGGCTTATGTGTTAGAATATCTATTGTAGGAATGTAAACTTGACGAAAGAGTGGGGTGACCCGCTCTTTCCTTTATGTTAGGGACTTTTTGAAAAAGGAGATGTGTCTGTGGCAGGCAAAGGCAAGGGCGGCAACACCGTAGCCGCCGTGTGGGAGATAGCTGCTCCCGTCGCTGAACAGCTGGGGCTTTCAATCTGGGATATCCGATTCCAGAAAGAGGGAGTTTCCTGGTATCTCAGAATATATATAGACAAGGAGGGCGGCGTCGGTATAACCGACTGCGAGAATTTCAGTCGCGCCGTTGACGGCCCTCTCGACGACGCCGACCCGATAGAGCAGAGCTATTATCTCGAGGTCTCATCCCCCGGAGTCGAGCGCCAGCTCACCCGCGACGAGCATTTCAAAAAATATATCGGCTCGCCCGTTATGGTTCGCCTCATCCGTCCCCGCGACGGCGAGCGCGATTTCAAAGGCACCCTCGAAAGCTTCGACAACGGCATGATAACCGTCACCCGCGAAGATGGCAGCGGAATATGCTTTGAAAAGAAGGAAGTCAGTTCGGTAAAGCTCGACGACTTCTATGCTTCCGATGACGAGTAAAATCGCGCATAGCTGCGTTGTGAGAACCGTGCCCGTTCGGTCACGCACACAAAGTGCGCTCCCTCGCGTGCAGAACCTCACGCCTTGCTCTGCACAATTTTCTTTCGTTATCTACCTCGAACGGATTTTATGACGAGTAATTTTGCGCGATACTGCGTTGCATGAACCTGTGAATTCAGTCACGTACAAGAGTACGCTCCTTCATTCACAGAACCGTGCGCCTTGTCTCACACAAAATTCTTTCGTCATCTACCCTGATTAAATTTGATGACGAATAAAATCGCGCATAGCTGTGTTGTGAGAACCGTGCCCGTTCGGTGACCGCTGTAGGGCGGATATCATCCGCCCGCAAATCAGATGTGGCTGACTGTTACAGTCGGTTTGCTATCCCCGGCGCGCCGTGCGCCGTTTGAAATAAAAAATTCACTTAAAAGGATTGATTTGGAAAATGAATAAAAAAGAAAGAAACGAGGAAAGCAAGAAGAACAAGGAGTTCTTCGAAGCCGTGAAACTGCTCAGCAAGGACACCGGCGTCACCGTTGACGCGATGTGCGAGAGCATCCAGAATGTCCTCATCGGCGCGCTGAAAAAGGAATATAACAACAAGGACATCGTCTTCTGCGATGTCGACGCCGACAAGGGCGAGTTCCGCGTTTACCTGCGCAAGACCATTGTGTCCGAGATATCCGATCCCGACACCGATCTGCTCGTCGAGCAGGCTCAGCAGTATAAGAAAGGCGCAATGCCCGGCGATATCGTTGAGATTCCTGTCGAGACCGCAAAGGTCAGCAGAATAACCGCCGAAAAGGGCAAACATATGCTTCGCCAGGCTATCCGCGAGGCAGAGCAGGGTCAGCTTCGCAGCGAGCTTGAGAGCCACAATCAGGAGATTATCACCGTCACCGTCCAGCGCGTTATCCCCGAGTCTGGCGATGCGGTCGTCAGCCTCGGCAAGACCGAAGCCGTGCTCTACAAGAGCGAGCAGCTTCCCGACGAGGTGCTTCAGCCCAATGATATTATCAAAGTTTATGTCGCCGGCGTTCGCAGCACCGACAAGAACACCCGCGCAACTATTTCGAGAACTCATCCCGGTCTTGTCAGAAGACTGTTTGAAGAGGAAGTTCCCGAGATATTCGACGGCACCGTTGAGATAAAGGCGGTCGCCAGAGAGGCAGGCTCCAGAACAAAGATGGCAGTTTACAGTGCGGATCCGGATGTCGATCCCGTCGGCGCATGCATCGGTCCGCGCGGCGCGCGTGTCGGCAAGATAGTTGACCTGCTCGGCGGCGAGAAAATAGATATAGTCAAATACAGCGATGTGCCCGAGGAGTTTATCGCAGCAGCACTCGCTCCCGCCGATGTCGTTGACGTCACGGTCGAAGAGGGCGAAGAGAAGGTCTGCCGCGTCAGAGTGCCGGACAGCCAGCTCTCCCTCGCTATCGGCAACAAGGGTCAGAACGCCCGCCTTGCCGCCAAGCTCACCGGTTGGAAGATCGACATAAAGCCCGAGAGCGGCATTGAAGAGCCGACAATAAACTTCGATATATAACGACTTATTACTTTTGAAAGGCAGGTGAGCGGTGTGAAGCAGAAGAAGATACCGCTGCGCAGATGCAACGGCTGCAACGAGATGAAGCCGAAAAAAGAGCTTGTCAGAGTGGTTCGCAGCCCGGAGGGCGAAGTTTCGCTCGATCTTACGGGGAGAAAGCCCGGCAGGGGCGCTTATGTCTGCCGCAGCGCAGACTGCCTTAAAAAGGCGATAAAGTCCCACCGCTTTGAGCGCGAGTTCAACTGCGAGATTCCTCAGGAGGTCTACGACCTGATGGAAAAGGAGATGGACGAAAGTGGAGAATGACAAGGCTCTTTCCATGCTCGGCATCTGCCGCAGAGCGGGAAAGCTCAGCTGCGGACACGACGCAGCGCAGACGGCGATAAAGCACGGTCATGCAAGATTGTGCCTGCTCTCGTCCGATGCGTCCGAGCGGCTCTGCGAAGAGTTTGAACGCGCGTGCAGCAGCGAGGGACGCTCAGTTCCGCTTATAAAGACCGGATACACCATGCAGGAGATAGGGCATGCAACTTCGCTACGCTCCGCCGTGCTTACGGTCGACGACCAGGGACTCGCGTCCCGCATACAAACAATACTTAACATCGCCTATGGGGAGGATAATGTATGATAAATGCCAAATATCGCGTCCGTGACGTTGCAAAGGATCTGGACGTCAAGACAAATTACGTCACCGAGCTCATTGAAAAGAACTTCGGCGGCGCGAAAAAATCCTCGATGACGGCTCTTGAATCCGACGAGCTTGATTTGCTGTTCGACACCGTGACCAAGGAGAACGCGGTCGACAGCTTCGATGAATATTTTGCTCTCAAGAGCAAAAATGAAGCCCCCGCAAAGAAGGAGGCTCCGGCAGCCGAGCAGAAGAGCGAGCAGAAAGAAGCTGCGGCGAAGCCCGCACAGAAGTCTGCTCCCGCAAAGGATGCAAAGCCCGCCGCCAAGACCGAGAAACCCGCCGCAAAGGCGCAGGAGCAGGCGGCGAAGCCGGCAGAGGACAGACCCAAAAAGAAGAACAATAACAAGCCGATGCAGTCGCGCACAAAGGGCGAGCGCAGAACCGTTGACACGAGAGCCGGCAATGTCGAGCTCGACAAGTACAACGAGCGCTATGAGAATATAGCCCCCGCCAACAACGGCATGCAGAACGACAGATCGGTTCATAAGCAGAAGCTTAAGCAGCGCTCCACGCAGTACCGCAAGCAGGGTATGCGTTCCTCGCGCCGCGAGACCGAGGCTCAGCGTCTTGCCCGTATAGCGGCAGAGCGCGCTAAGAAGCCGCAGATTGTCGTAAAAATACCCGATGAGATAGTCGTCTCCGACCTCGCCGCCATGCTCAAAATGACTGCGGCTGAAGTCGTCAAGAAGCTGTTCTCACTCGGCGTTATGGCTACCGTCAACCAGGTTATCGACTACGACACCGCTGCGATAGTCGCGACCGAGCTCGGCGCAAAGGCCGAAAAGGAAGTCGTTGTTACTATAGAGGACAGAATAATCGACGATTCCGACGACTCCGCGGAGGATCTTTCTCCGAGAGACCCGGTCGTCGTTGTCATGGGTCACGTTGACCACGGCAAGACCTCGCTTCTCGATGCTATACGCCACACCGATGTCACCGCGACAGAGGCGGGCGGCATCACCCAGCACATTGGCGCATACAGAGTTGACCTCAACGGCCAGAAGATAACTTTCCTCGATACTCCCGGCCATGCGGCGTTCACCTCGATGAGAGCGCGCGGCGCGCAGGCTACGGATATCGCAGTTCTCGTTGTTGCGGCGGATGACGGAATCATGCCGCAGACCATCGAGGCTATTAACCACGCAAAGGCAGCCGGAGTTGACATAATCGTTGCTATAAACAAGATGGATAAACCCGGCGTGACCACCGACCGCATCATGCAGCAGCTGACCGAATATGACCTCATTCCCGAGGAGTGGGGCGGCGACACGATATGCGTGCCCGTTTCGGCTGTTACAAAGATGAATATAGATAAGCTTCTCGAAGCAATACTTCTTGTTGCCGAGATGAAGGAGCTCAAGGCAAACCCGAACCGTGCGGCAAAGGGTATAGTCATAGAGGCTCGCCTCGACAAGAACAGAGGTCCCATAGCTACCCTCCTTGTTCAGAACGGTACGCTCCATTCCGGCGATATCATAGTTGCCGGCACGTCCGTCGGACGCGTCAGAGTCATGGTTGACGACAAGGGCAGAAAGGTCAACGAGGCTGGTCCGTCCGTCCCCGTTGAGATAATGGGTCTTGCGGAGGCTCCGCAGGCAGGCGACGCATTCGACGCAGTCAGCGACGAGCGCCTTGCAAGAGAGCTTGTTGAGCAGAGAAAGCAGAAGCAGAAAGAGGAACAGTTCAAGTCCTTTGAAAAAGTTACTCTCGAGAACCTCTTCTCATCCCTCAAGGAGGGCGAGCTGAAGGAACTCAACATCATCGTCAAGGCGGATGTCCAGGGCTCGGTCGAGGCTGTTAAGCAGAGCCTTGAAAAGCTCTCGAACGAGGAAGTCAGAGTTAAAATCATTCACGGCGGCGTCGGCGCAATCAACGAGTCCGATGTCATGCTTGCAAACGCATCGAACGCGATAATCGTCGGCTTCAATGTCAGACCCGACCCGGTTGCGGCGCAGAACGCCGAGCGCGACGGAGTCGATATCCGCTGCTACAGAATAATCTATGACTGCATCGACGAGATTCAGGCGGCTATCAAGGGTATGCTCGCTCCGAAGTTCCGCGAGGTTCAGCAGGGCAGAGCGGAAGTCCGCCAGATAGTCAAAATCTCCTCCGTCGGCAACATCGCCGGCTGCTATGTCCTCAGCGGCAAGGTCACGAGAAACTCGAAGATTCGCGTTGTGCGCGACGGCGTCGTCATCACCGAGGACGAGATTTCTTCCCTGCGCCGTTTCAAGGACGATGTCAAGGAGGTTGCGCAGAACTTTGAGTGCGGCATAGGACTTGCAAAGTTCAACGATATTAAGGAGGGCGATATCTTCGAGGCGTTCACCATCGAGGAGTATCGCGACTGATATGGCAGGATACAGAATTGACAGAATATCCGAGGATATAAAAAGAGAGATAGTTGCCGTCATGCGCGAGCTCAAGGACCCGCGCGTGCAGGGCAAGCTGCTCACCGTCGTCAAGGTCGAGGTCAGCTCCGACGCTTCGTTTGCCAAGGTTTTCGTAAGCTCGATGAGCGGCATCGACGACGCCAGAACAGCCGTCAAGGGACTTGACAGCGCCATGGGCTATATCCGCCGCGAGGTCGGGCACAGATTAGGTCTGCGCAAGACCCCGGAGCTCAAGTTCGTCGCCGACGACTCGATAGAGCACGGCATGAATATCGCCCGTATGCTCGATGATCTGAAGGAAGATGAAGATGCGAATTGACATTGCCCGCGCGGCAGAACTGCTGCGTGAAAACGATGATATACTCGTGCTGTGCCACGCCCATCCGGACGGCGACACGCTCGGCTGCGGCTATGCTCTGATGCATATGCTGCAGTCGCTCGGCAAACGCTGCCGACTCGAATGCGCGGACGAAATAGCCCCGAAATATAGCTTTATGGCGGAGGGGCTTGAGAATTTCGGCGATTTTGAACCAAAGTTCATAACCGCAGTCGATGTGGCGGATATAAAGCTGCTCTCCGACGAATCGGCGGAGAAGTACAGCGGCAGAGTCGATCTTTGCATCGATCACCACGGCTCGAACACCGAATACGCGAAGGAATTCTGCGTTGACTCCACCGCCGCGGCGTGCGCGGAGATACTCTGCCCGCTCGCCGACGAGCTCGGAGTTGAGATAACCCCCGCGATAGCGAACTGCCTCTATACCGGCATTTCAACGGACACGGGCTGCTTCAAATTCTCGAACACGACTGCCCGCACGCATATATTGGCTGCAAGACTCATGGAGTGCGGCGCGGAGATATCCGAGATAAACCGTGTGTTCTTCGAGACGAAGAGCCTGAGCTATGTTCAGCTCGAACGCCTTGCGCTCGATTCGCTGAAGATGTATTTCGGCGGCCGCTGCGCGGTGATTACAATAACGCAGAATATGTTCGCAAAGAGCGGCGCGGACGACAGCGAGACTGACGCCATCCCAGGGCTTTCGCGCCAGATAGAGGGCGTGGAAGCGGGAATCACTCTAAAAGAGGGCAAGGACGGCACATTCAAGATTTCCGTCCGCACTCACGCGCCGATAGACGCCTCGGCAATATGCAAGGCACTCGGCGGCGGCGGACACGTCAGAGCCGCGGGCTGCCGCATCAGAGGCAGCCGCGACGAAGCGGAAAGACTTGTGCTTGAGCAGGTCGAGAAAGCGCTCAGCGTAAATGAATAAAAAATACCGGCTGTTTGATACAGCCGGATTTTTTACTTTTCAATATCAAGTTTTGCCTTGGCGAGCGACACTTCCCACGGGTCGTGGGTGATGAGTATGACGGGCTTCGTCTTTGCAAAGTCTTCTACAAGCTTCACTATCCGCCCGCGCAGCTCGGTGTCCAGCCCTTTAAACGGCTCGTCGAGAAGGAGAATATCCGCGTCGAACGCCAGCGCACGCGCCAACGCCACCCTGCGGCACATTCCGCCGCTGAGCTCGGCGGGCTTTTTGTTCAACGCATCTGAAAGCTCAACTTTTTCGAGCATCTCTTTTGCGCGTTCCTTTGAGCACACGGCGGCAACATTGTCGAGCGCGCTCAACCACGGGAGCAGGCGGTCATTTTGAAAAACGACAGCTGTCTTTTTGCCATCAATCCCTGAGATATTGCCGGAATCCGGCTGTTCGAGCCCGAGAATTATGCGCAGCAGCGTCGTCTTTCCGCTTCCCGATGCGCCGCATATTGCAAAAATTCCGCTGTCGGGAATCTCCGCGCTTATGTTATCGAGCACCGAAACGCCGTCAAACGATTTCGAGATGTTCTGAAGCTCTATCATTTCTCCCACCCCGCAGTCTTTTTGAGTATCAGGCGCAGGACGAATTCGAGCGCAACGCTCAACAGAATAACAACGAGCGTCACCGCGAAGAGCGTCGGGGTCTCGAGATATATCTTTGAATAATACAGTTCGCTGCCGAGCGCGTGCTTCGGCAGGCTCAGCACCTCCGCCGCGACTCCGGCTTTCCATGAGAGACCGAGCGCTGTCGAGCATCCGGCGAAGAAATACGGGCGGACGCTCGGGAGATATATCTTTTTGAGCATATCTTTCCTAGAAAAGCGAAATATGTGCGCCATTTCAATTAAATCGCGATCGCACTCTGTTATCCCGCGGCTCACATTGCCCCAGAGTATCGGCAGAACCATAAGAAAGGCTATGAAAACAGCCACGTTGTCCCGCTTTATCCACACGAGGGCGAGGATAATGAACGAGGCGACGGGCGTTGAGCGCACGACGGTCAGCAGCGGCGTGAACAGCTCATAGAGCACGCGCGACATGGCGGTCAGCACGCCGAGTATTGACCCAGCGGCTATGCCGAGCGCGCAGCCCGCGATGATTCGCAGCAGCGATTGCAGCACGGCAATCCAGAAGCTGCCATTGAGCGCAAGCTCCCAAAGGCGCGCGAGCGTCACAGTAGGCGAGGGGAGCAGAAGCTCCGACCCGACGGCGCGCGACGCTATGAACCATATAAATATCCAGAAGAGTGCCGCCGCGATTTTCAAGACCGCGGTCGGCACTTTTTGCGTTTTTTTATTTGCCTGTGTAGTAGAGATCATCACCGGGCATTGCTCCTCCGACTGATGTGGGGTCTGCTTTGAAGAGAACGTCAAAGTTCGCCTTTGCGGTCTTTATCATCTCGTCGCCGGTCATATAGACGATGTTGCAGTTGGGCAGAGCCTTTGCGGCGATCTGCGCGTTGGGGACTATGCCGGCGTCGGCTATCATCTGCGCCGCCTTTTCGGTGTTGCCGTTGACGAAATCAACGGACTCTTTATATGCCGCGAGGAAAGCTTTGACGGCGTTGGGGTGAGCCTCAAGGAACTCGGTGCGGACTATCAGGCAGCCCTGCGCGAGCGATGTCTTTTCGCCCTTTGCGGCGGTCGCCTTCTCCCACTCTTCAGTCAGGTCAAGCGCCTTGCGAACGGAGCTGTTCTTCACCATAACGGTCGTGACATTGGGCTCGGGGAGCATCGCAATGTCGATTTTGCCGGTCGCCATGAGCGTTGCAAGCTCGGCGTGGTCGGTGTAGTAGGTTATCTCAACATCCTTTTTCGGGTCGATGCCGTTTGCTTCGAGGATGTAGTTGAGGACATATTCGGGCGTTGCGCTCTGTCCGGTCGCGCCTATCTTTTTGCCCTTGAGGTCGGCAACACTCTTGATGTTCTCGCCGTTTTCGAGAATCGAAAGCACGCCGAGGGTGTTGATTGCTATCATCTTCACTTTTCCGCCGGACTTTTTGTATATCGCGGCGGCGAGGTTCAGCGGGCAGGCGGCAATATCAGCTTCGCCCTTGATTATGAGGGGCGCTATCTCGGTCGCTGCGGTGGCTATCGAGATATTGTACTGTGCGTTTTTGTCGCTGATGAGCTTAGCCATGCCCATGCCGGTCGGACCCTTGAGGGTCGTGATATTTATCGGCGTTGTGTCCGCCGGAACAGTCTCTTCCGTGGTTGTTGCGCTGTCGTCGGTCTTTCCGGCGCATGCCGCGAAGCTGAAAATCATCGCGAGGCACAGCAGCAGGGAAAGAATTTTTGTGAATTTTTTCATTGGATACCTGCCTTTCCGGAATAAGCTTTACGTGTTTTCCTTTTTTCAATAAATTTTTTGATTTTTTTGATTATAAATGAAATAAGATTCTTTGTTCCGAGTATCATCCATATAAGAAGCAAAGAAAATAAAATTCCCACAGCACACAATACAAGTCCGGCTCCGATAAGCATTGTCCCGGTTGGAACATGTGTAAAAAGCGTAGGAAAGCCAGCTGCAAAAACAAGCAGACGTGCAAATATAAGGCATATTCCTACAACTCCTGCAGAAAATATAAGGCTCAAAATAACCATGAAAAGCGAAAAAACAAGTGATAATATAACAATTCCGGCTGTGAACCATATCGGGCATGTAAGCACAGCAATAATTGCTATAATGACAGCTTTTGATGTGTTATTTTCATTGACAGGCTGCTGATAATTAATTCCATAGCTGCTGCATATCTTGGCTGCCAGCTGTTCGGGTGTTCCCAGCTCTGCCATAACAGATGCAAAGTTTTCTTCTCCTGCATCATCAAAATATTCCCTGTAATATTGCATTGTATTCTGTGCTTCGACAGGTGGAAGCTGCGATATGCAATATTGCAGTCTGGTAAGATATTCTTCCTTGTTCATCCCAAATCCTCCTTGTTTATAAGAATTCCATCGAGTCTTTCTTTATAGGAAATCCATTCGTTACGCAAAAAAATAAGCTGCGATTTTCCGTAATCAGTCAGCACATAATACCGTCGGTTGCGTCCGTTGAATGGCTGGTCGTAGGTTGAAAGAAGCCCGTCTTTAGTTAGTCTTCTAAGAACCGGGTACAGTGTGGATTCTGAGATATCGACAACAGATTTTACTTTCTGCGTGAGTGCATATCCGTACAGTGGTTCTTCTTCCAAAGCTGATAAAACACAGGCATCAAG
>OLQC01000374.1_pt1 | contig 47492 bp, 39 predicted proteins | sample 1672471 | NCBI WGS metagenome assembly OLQC01 (sample SAMEA3136689, study PRJEB25190) | human gut metagenome | biome: human gut; feature: human-associated habitat; material: faeces | place: Austria | collected 2013 | reverse complement strand
TACCTTATCTCTGGCATCTTTTCATCCAATGGGTCACATCTATTGACAACGCAGATTTGTGAGCGTATTTGTCGAGGGATTTGCTTGACACTTGTGGGGGCGTGTGGTATAATTGTTTTATATAGGTGTAGGCAGATGTAAGAGGCGTTGGAAAAAGCTTTTTGGTTTGAAAAAACGTAGTATTCTGCCGTGTTTTATGGTGCTTTGCACAATGATAGGCTACAATTGGAGTTTGGAATCTAGAGGCGTTTTGTATTTAGATTTTGGCCCTGGTACAAAAATATCTTTGTGATGTCTTCCGGTTTTTTGTAGATGGGTTAAATAGAAAAAGGGGAGCATAATTTTGGAGAATAAAGCTACAATCATAATAGCTACGCATAAGAAGTATCAAATGCCAGCAGATAAAATGTACTTGCCTGTTCATGTTGGAGCAGAAGGGAAAAAGGATTCTGATGGAAATGATCTGGACTTAGGATATGTTAAAGACAATACCGGAGATAATATTTCCCTTAAGAACCCTTCGTTTTGCGAATTAACAGGTCTTTACTGGGCGTGGAAAAATGTTGACTCAGACTATGTTGGCTTGGCGCATTACAGACGCCATTTTTCTCTGAGCAAGAAGTCTAAAGATCCCTTTGATAATATTCTCACATACGATGAACTTGCACCGCTTCTGAGCAAATATAGAGTGTTTGTTCCTAAGAAACGGAAGTATTATATTGAAACGCTCTATTCTCATTATGCACATACACATTATGCAGAGCATCTTGATGTGACAAAAGAGATTATTGCCGAAAAGTACCCTGAGTACACAGATTCCTGCAACAAAGTATACAATCAGACCTATGGGTATATGTTTAATATGATGATCATGAGAAAAAATCTGTTCCAGAACTACTGCGAATGGCTCTTCAATATTCTTTTTGAGCTAGAAAAAAGAATTGGAGAATCTTCTAAAGAATTATCATTTTTTCAAGGTCGCTTTTACGGAAGAGTTAGCGAGATAATATTTAATGTCTGGCTCGACTATCAAGTAAAATCAGGTATGATAAGCCAAAAAGATATCAAGGAAATACCCTGTATTTACACTGAAAAAATTGACTGGAATCGAAAAATCAAGTCGTTTATAGGTGCGAAGTTCGGGCATAAGAAGTATGAGGGGAGTTTTTGAACAAAGTTATGCGTATTTTGCATATCGTTAACGATTTATCCAATATTGGTGGAATTCAAAAATGGATTATGAACTATTTCGAATATATTGATCGTAATAAAATCGTTTTTGATTTTGCTTATCACAATAGTTGCGAGCCATTAAACCAATCTTTTATTGATAAAATTTACAACTTAGGCGGTAATATAATTGAATTGCCTAAAATCTCTGTTTGTTCTCTCCAAGAAAACACCAAGATATTTCGGGAAGTGTTACATCGCGGGGAAAAATATAAAATTGTTCATTGCCACATGGCAAATGCTGCTTTTTTATATTTAAAAGTTGCAAAAGAAGAAAATGTACCCGTTAGAATATTACATAGTCATCAAAATAAAGCAGCTGATCAATTTTCGCATGTAGTCAGAAATATACCATTAATAAAAATGGGGCTGAAATATTCTAATTTAAGATTCGCTTGCTCCAGTTTAGCTGGAGATTGGTTGTTTAAAAATCAAAAATATCAAGTAATTCCTAATGCAATAGATCTTCAAAAATTTAATTATTCTGAGATTAGGCGAAAAAACATTAGGCAAAAAATGAATTGTGAAAATAAATTTGTTATCGGCAGCGTTGGAAGACTATGTGCACAAAAAAATTATTTTTTTGCAATTGATATTTTTTCTAAAATCAAGAAACTAAAACATAATGCTGTTTTCTGGATAATTGGAATCGGTCCATTGGAACAGAAACTGAAAGCATATGTAGAAGCACTTGATCTTAAAGAGAGCGTTATTTTTCTAGGGAGTAGAAATGATATATCAGATTTCTATCAAGGAATGGATGCTTTCTTCTTGCCATCATTGTATGAAGGCTTAGGTATTGTAAATATTGAAGCACAGGCATCTGGGCTACACTGTGTTGTTTCAGATGCTATGCCAAAAGAAGTTTTCGCCACAAATCTAATAGAAGCGCATTCTTTAGAAGCATCAAAAGATGAATGGGTGAATGCTTTTCTCGAAGTAGCTGATTCAAACATCAAAAGGAAAAGTAGTCTATCCTTACTACAACAAGCAAATTTTGATATTAAACAACAAGCTAAAAATTTAGAGAAATATTATCTTGATGCACTTGATGATACAAGGAGAATAGAAAAATGAAGCTATCAACATTTGATGCTCTAAAAAGAATACAAAGTAAGAACGCCGTTCAGTATGTGTGCATGGAGGGCGAAATATTAAAAAAATATCATCAGATCTTACTAGAAATAGCAAGTGATATTATATCTGTATGTGAAAAAGAAAAGATTGTATATCAATTATCTGGAGGAACGGCTCTTGGAGCAGTTCGCCATAAGGGTTTTATTCCGTGGGATGATGATCTAGATATTAATATTTTCGGCTCACAGTGCGATGAATTTGTAGAAAAATTTGAAAAGGACTTTGGAGATAAATATTGGGTAAACACCGTTAAAACACCTGGGTATTTTTCTATTGTTGGTTCCATAAAAATGAAAGGTACTGTCTCACGTGGATTTGAGGATAGTAATGATGAAAAATGTGGTATTGGTATAGATCTATTTAGAATTGAAAACACATTTGACAATTCTATATTAAGATTTTTTCATGGAGTTTTATGCATGGGATTTGGCTTTCTTCTCTCTTGTAGAAATTTTTATGAAAAAAGAAAATTAATGATGGAATTAGCCAATGATGATAAGGCGTTGAAGAAAGTCTTTCGCATAAAAATTAACATTGGTAGGCTTCTGAGCCTTATTTCATTAAAACATTGTCTGATAATAACTCAAAAGTGTTATGGTATGTGTAAAAACAACAAATCAAAGTATGTTACTATTCCAGCAGGTAGAAAACATTTTTTTGGAGAGTTATACAAACGAGATGGCATGGAAAATACCATTAAAGTATCGTTCGAAGGACATAATTGGGAAATTGCCAAAAATTATAACGATTATCTCACAAAGCTTTATGGTAATTATATGGAAATCCCTTCTGAGGAAAATCGAGAAACACATTTTCGAGTAGAATTAAAATTCCCAGATGAAAAAAAACACAAGTAACTATAAAAGTTTGAATTTTAGATTGTTAGGAGAAATGAAAAATGACAGTAGCGTTATTAACAGCAGCAGGATCAGGTACAAGAATGGGGCAAGACATTCCAAAACAATTTATTCATGTAGACAATAAGCCAGTAATTATTCATACTATGGAAGCGTTTCAAAAGCATCCAAGTGTTGATGCTATTATGGTTGTAACAATACCATCGTGGATTGAAGTTGTAAAAGCATATGCAAAGCAGTTTAACATTTCAAAACTACGTTGGGTTGTTGCGGGTGGTAAAACTGGACAAGAGTCTATTTATAATGGATTAAAATCTTTGGAGAATGAAATTCCATCTAACTCAATTGTAATGATTCATGATGGAAATCGTTGCATGGTTTCTGGAGAGATTATATCAGATAGCATTGCTACTTTTCATAAATACGGAAGTGCAGTTACTGCAATTCCGTGCGTTGAAGCCGTTTTTCGTAGTGATGATGATGGTATATCTTCCGTAGATTCAATCCCACGTGAACAGCTTTTTCGTACTCAAACACCACATACATATACATTAGAAAAATTGTTAGATGCACATAAAAAGGCAAAGGAAAAAAACATTACAAACACGGCTGCTACGTGTACGCTAATGCAAGCATTAGGAGAAACTGTTTATTTTTCCAAGGGATCTGAAGAAAATCTAAAGCTTACTACAATTGATGATATCATGATTTTTAAAGCTTTGCTGCATACAAAAAAGGATAACTGGTTAAAATGATGAGATACTGTGATTTATATTGGAAAGACGTAAAGAAAACAGTGCAAAACATTCCAGATATAACGCAGTTGTTCCATAAAAGTATTTGCATTACTGGTGCAAATGGTATGATATGTTCGGCAATTGCGGATATTATACTCTGGCTTAATTGCAATAAAAATGCAGGTATTCATTTGATTTTAGCTGGACGATCAAATGAAAAAATCAAAAAACGTTTTTTAGGATTTGAAAAATTCTATACATTTGCTTTTTATGATGCTACAAAATCTAATTCAATTTGCTTTCAAGCAGACTACATTATTCACGGTGCATGTAATGCAAATCCTGCTAAATACGTAAAAGAACCTGTAGAAACTATGCTGGCCAATTTTATGGGTCTGGACTGTTTATTAAAATCAGCCGTAAAAAATAAAGCTAATCGTGTTGTTTATATTTCTTCTAGTGAAGTTTATGGAAGTAAGTTGAAAGACCAACCTTATCAAGAGTCTGATTATGGATATGTAGATTTACTAAATCCACGTTCGTGTTATCCTAGTTCTAAACGTGCTTCTGAAACACTGTGTAGTGCATATGCATCTGAATATGGATTAGATACTGTGGTTGTTCGCCCAGGACATATATATGGTCCAACAATTACAGATACTGATGATCGTGCTTCCGCGCAGTTTACACGTTGTGCGGTGGAAGGAAAAGATATTGTGATGAAATCTGCAGGAACGCAGTTACGTTCCTACTGTTATGTTCTTGACTGTGCTTCTGCAATTTTAACTGTGCTCTTATCTGGAGAAAGTGGACAGGCTTATAACATATCAAATCCAAATTCGATTGTATCAATTGCACAATTAGCAAAAGCCTTTGCAGCAACTGTAGGGAAAAATGTTTTGTTTGAACAAGCAAACGCAGAAGAACAAAAGGGCTACAACAAAATGATGAATTCTTCGTTAGATAGCACAAAATTAGAAGCATTGGGTTGGAAAGCTTTATTTTCATTGCAAGAAGGTACAAGCAAAACAATACAAATTTTAAAAGCATGTTAGTTTTTTAATAGAGAATCTATAGGAGGTGCGTATAAAAATGGTATATTACACAGGATATGAGGAAGCAACAAGGAATACAGCAGGTGGAAAAGCACCTGCTGACATAAAAAAATTGTGTGAAAAGCGAGGGTATTCATTTGTTAAAATATTGATGCCATCGCCAAATCTTCCAGCCATTTTGCAAAAAATATGGAAGTATAATTTTGCGAAAAAGTACTGGGAAAACTTGTGCAACGCATTGAAAAAAGGCGATGTTTTTATTTATCAGCATCCATTATACGTTAAGCATCTTGCTGCTAAATACATTTCAAAGATAAAGAAAAATGGCGTAAAACTGGTTGTTTTAATTCATGACCTTGAATCCCTACGAAAAGGTATCGAAGGATTTATAAAAAACAATGGGCATATTAATGATGAGGTAGAACTTACTTTATTTAAAGAATTTGATGTGATTATTTGTCATAATGAAAAAATGAAACAATTTCTATTGGATAATGGTTTCCAAGAACACCAGATTGTTTGCCTTGAAATTTTTGACTATCTAAGCGATGCCGTATGCCGACCAAGAGAAAAAACACTACAGCCATCTGTTGCAATTGCTGGAACATTACATATTAATAAAAGTGGATATATTTATAAGATCTTAGATAACACTCACAACAAAAACCTTGTAGTGAATCTTTATGGAAATTACTTTGATGAATCGCAAGCAAATGATAGACTCGTTTACAAAGGCTCTTTTCCTCCGGAAAAATTGCCTTCTTGTATAGAAGGTGATTTTGGATTAGTATGGGATGGAAGCGAAGCATACACTTGTGCAGGAAATACAGGGGAATATCTTAAGTACAATAATCCACATAAGACGTCATTATACCTTTCCTCTGGACTTCCCGTCATTGTATGGACGGAAGCTGCCATTGCTGATTTTGTAGTAAAAAATAAAGTGGGTATTACCGTAAGCAGCTTGTTTGACTTGGAAGAAGCAATTTCACAAGTTACAAAAGAAGAATATGTTATAATGTGTCAAAATGCAAAGGGAATAGCGGAAAAATTGCGAAATGGATATTACTTTTATAAAGCATTAGATAAAGGTATTTCGCAATTGGAACCGAAAGAAAGTTAAAGATGAAGAAAATAGCATTATGCAAAGAATATAAAATCACATTTACACATGAAGTGTTATATCTAATCACTTTTTTTCTGTTTGCTTTTGTTCGTATTTTGGATACGTCCCTGTTGAATATTGACTTTTTATCAAATGTTGTATTTATAATTGTTTGTGCAACGCTCGCAGTGCTATGGATAACATATGATAAAGTTTCTGTTAAAAAACTTTTGTGCCAAATTATAATTATAAGTGCTTTTCTGCTAGTCACAATCACAACAACTAGAAAATATTTATTGATTTATGCTCTTTTTCTCCTTGCTTCTAATTGTGCAGAATTTAAAAAAATTGTGAAATATTCACTGATTGCGACACTCTCAGCTACGTGTATCGTAATGATTGCATCGCAAATAGGAATTGTGCAAGATTATGTATTTGAAAGAGAAACAGAAATTGCACACAGCATGGGTTTTTCTTATTATAGTGCATACCCGTATATTTTAATGTTTAATATGCTATCCTATATGTATATTCGAAAGAAGTCAATTACATGGATAGAAATAGCGGTTCTGCTAATAATCAATCAAGGCGTGTATCATCTAAGTACCTTGCGGCTCACTTACTATTTAACATTTTTAATTATCATACTGTATTTACTTGTTGCTAAAATGAAACGAATCAGACTAAATCATAAAGCTTTCTATGTAGGATCATTTTTACTGTACCCACTCATGCTGTTTATTACAGTGTGGTCGTCGTTTCAATATACTCATTATAATTTATTTTGGAGAAAGTTAGATGATATTTTATCGGGCAGACTACGTCTTCAGCATAAGGCTTTTGATTTATATTCCGTTAAACTGTTTGGTCAGTATATTGAAACAAATAATATGACCAACGGTGTGGTTGCACAACACAATTACTTCTATATTGATTCTGGATTTATATATTCAATTTTGGGATATGGCATTCTCTTGACTTTTATTCTTTTATTTATGTATAGTTTCCTTTTATTTAAAGCGTGTCAGCACAACGATAAAGTTTTAGCAATTTGGATTGTTTCCCTTGCTATTTTTACTGTTGTTAACAACACATGGTTAAATATACACTATAATTGCCTGCTTCTGCTGTTCCCTCAAATTTATTTTAAAGGAGGGAGAAATAGAAGAATATTTCAGATTCCAAAGAATGGGAGAAAAAACATATGACCAAAAAACGAAATGTAAATTTAGACGGATTAAAACTATTAGCATGTTTGGCGGTAATTGGACTTCATGTTTTTACCTATAATTATAATAATACCATTATTACATATATTCATTATATGTGTGGATATGCTGTACCCATCTTTTTTTTAGTAAATGGATATTTGATTTTAAATAAAAAAGAGGTAACCTATGCTTATACTGCAAAAAAGATCTTGAAAATCCTATTTCTTATTGTACTGTGGAATTTAGTTTATTTTTTATTGAAATTAGTTATAAAACAACAATTAGAAAATCCAATAATTTTAGTTGCAGAATCACTAATCCAGGAAGGTTTTTTTTGGCAATTCTGGTTTTTAGGTGCCATGATACTTACTTACCTTTTTGCACCTTTGATTCATAAAGTAGTTAATCGCTTTCGATATAGTTATCCGCTACTTTTAATTCTTACATTACTTCCTTGCATAATAATTGTTTGCTTTAATTACCTTAGCAAGTCACAATTATTAAACGACAAAAATTTTATTCAAACATTTATGATTTGGAAATGGTTGTTGTATTTTATATTAGGTGGGTATCTAAAGCATATAATACCATGGTTAATTGATAAAATATCATTTCCCACACATGGTATTCTCACTGCAATATTATTTTTTGGGTTTCCATTGTATCAGCTATACGCAGTTAATCATATTAACTTTAATGACTACTATGGAGATCTCGTGGCTATTGCCAATAACACAATGATATTTACTTTTTTTATGCGTGTGAATTATGAAAATAAAATATCTAGAATTGTGGAGATACTTGCGCCATACAGCATGGGGTGCTATATTTTACACCCGATTGTTTTGAAGTTTATAAACGGATACATTAGTTATTCTTGTATATATTTACCGTTTTTAATATATCCGATTGTTACGCTTATTTCTTTTTCTTCAGCTTATGTGTTGAATAGAAGAAAATTAACAAAATATTTTGTTAATTTATAATTATTAGTGAGGAAAGTTCATCATGTCACAGCCAAGTATAAAGAAAAACTATATTTACAACACGCTTTATGAAATATTAGCAATTATAGCCCCTTTAATCACAGCGCCCTATGTATCTAGAGTATTCGGAGCTGATGGTGTTGGCATTTACAGTTATACAAGTGCCATTACAGCATATTTTACAATGTTCTCTGCTATGGGAATTAAATCCTATGGACAACGTGAAATTGCTCAGCATAGAGAAAATCCACAAGAATGTAGTAAACTCTTTTGGGAACTGGAGCTTATGTGTATTTCCACCACAGCAGTTTCTTTAATTGTATGGACTTTTTTAATTATTTTTAGCGCTAACTATTCTGTTTATTATCTTGTTTTAACTATGACAGTACTAGCTACTGCTTTTGATATCTCTTGGTTTTGGAGTGGACAAGAACAGTATCGATTTATTGTTATTCGAAATTCTATTATTAAAATTTTAGGGATAGTTCTGCTTTTTGCTTTTGTACGAAAAAGATCTGACCTAGTACTTTACATTGCATTAATTGCAGCAACAGGACTTTTAGGCAATATTTCAATGTGGAGTTATCTCCCAAAATTTCTTGTAAAGGTTGATTGGAAATTACTTTCGGTAAAACGTCATTACCGGCAAACATTTGTTTATTTTATCCCAACTATTGCTACTTCTATATATACTGTCTTAGACAAAGCTATGATTGGCTGGATTACTCAAAACGATTTTGAGAACGGTTATTATGAGCAAGCAACAAAAATTTTGAATATATGCAAAACTCTTGTTTTTTCAATTAATACAGTAGTGTCTTCTAGAATATCATTTTTATTTGCAAAAGAAGCACATGTTGAAATCAAGCAAAAATTGGAGACAACAATGAATTTCATTCTATTTTTGTCGATTCCAATTACATTTGGTTTAATTGGTGTAGCAAAGAGATTTGTTCCATTATTTTTTGGAAAAGGCTATGATGAAACAATAGCGATTTTATGTTTTATGTCTCCACTTATGATTATAATCGGAATTAGTAATTGTTTGGGATCTCTATATTTTACGCCAAGTGGACAAAGAGCTAGAAGCAATAAGGGGATTGTTACCGGTGCTGTGGTGAATCTAGTCTTAAATCTAATTTTGATTCCTTTTTTTGCATCACGAGGAGCAGTTATAGCATCTGTAGTAGCAGAATCAACAATAACAGGCATTTACTTATATATGTCTCGAGATTATTTCGATATATCATGTATATTTAAATTCGGCTGGAAACGTCTTATAGCTGCTATGGTTATGTTTATTGTCATTTTATTCGCAAATAATATTATTTCGCACCAGTTAATAGCTTTTATTGTTCAAGTAGTGCTTGGGATTGTTACATATGTTCTTTGCTTATTGATTATGCGAGATAGATTTCTACTAGATAATATAAAAAAATATGGAGAAAAGTTATTACATACAAAGTCAAAAAGGATGTGAGTATATGTTACCAATACAGATTGATCTTCCCAAAAATTTTCTTGAAGAAGAAATTCGTTGTGGTTATAAAATTAGCAGTGAAATGAAAAAAGTTTGGGCAGTTCAAATAGATTTACTAGAACAGGTAAAAAAAATATGCAAAAACCACGGCTTAAAGTATTTTGCTGATTCCGGGACGTTAATCGGTGCTATTAGGCATAAAGGATATATACCATGGGACGATGATATAGATCTTGTTATGATGAGAAACGATTATAATAAATTTATGGAATATGCAAAAAGCGAACTGGAATTTCCATATTTTCTGCAAACTGTGTATACAGATAAAGATATCATGAGGGCACATGCTCAGCTTAGAAATTCCAAAACTACTGGCTATATGCCCTATGAAAAAAATAGACCTTATAATAAAGGGATTTTTATTGATATATTTCCCTTAGATGTAATTCCAGAAGATCCCCAACTCAAAAAATTTTCTTTGAAAATAAAATTCAAATGGAAACTACTCAATAATTTAGTTAATTATAAGTATAATAAAAAAAATATTGTTTCTTGGGCTAAACATTATTTAATCGTGAAGCCTCTTACTTTATGGATGGATTATAAAATATTATATGCAAAATATGAAAGACTTTGTTCGCAGTATAATAATAGTGAATTTAATAGAGTTAGCTATATAGCCTACTCACATGGAAAGAAAAAGCATATTTGGAATAAAGAATGGTTTGATTCAGCAAAGGAGGTCGATTTTGAATTTACAAAAATCGATATACCTGTTGGATATAATGAGAGGTTGAAAACAGAATATGGAGATTACATGGTGATAAAAAATGTACCATCATCCCATGGAGAGTTGATTTTGTCTTCTGAAAAATCTTATATGGAGGAATAACTATGAAAAAGTATAAAATCGGATATACATGTGGTGTCTTTGATATGTTTCATGTAGGGCATCTAAACTTATTAGAAAAATGCAAATCAATGTGTGATTACTTGATTGTTGGAGTATGCAATGATGATTACGTTAGGAACATAAAACACAAAGAACCAGTATATAGTGAACAAGATAGAGTTAGGATATTAGAAGCATTAAAAGTTGTTGATAGAGCTGAACTTGTAACTATAGAGGAAACCAATGACAAAATACTGGCTATAGAAAAGTTCCATTTTGATGTTTTGTTTTCAGGTGATGATTGGAAAGGATCAGAAAGATATCAAAAAACAGAAGAGCAGTTTAAAAAATATGGAGCATTTATCGAATATTTCCCTTACACGCAAGGTATTTCAACAACTCAAATTAAGGAAAAAATAAAAAAATAATTATATACTGCGAGGAAATATAATACAAGCTATATGTACAATAACACATAATGATTTTGATCATATATAAGATTTAAGATTTTGTAATAAATTACATAGAATATTCGAAATGCTTACAAGATAATAAAATGTACTATATGCAGGAAACATCTACACACTGAGGTGTATGGGGTGAAATTATAGCTACCATATTATACTGAATGAAAGCATTTATATCAATGTAAGCAATGGCGATTTTCATTTTATGAGAAGAATTTCATATCCGTATTCCTAAAAACTTTTAAATATGATAGATAATAGGTAGTCCATGATTTGTTGTTTAAAATTAGAATATCATTGCTGGTATTCTAATTTCAAACACTACCCTATCATTAACTCCGGTCTAATTTCACAACAGAAAAAAGTGTATTGTAACGAAGTGCCAAAAACAAAGTTTGCAGCCGGCATCAAAAAGGTCATTCCGTGATGTCTTGACAACCAGAAATGGTAAAAGAATATCATTCCCGGTGAATCTCAAGACTTCTATGAAAAAATGTATAGAGAGTGTTTTTTATGGAAAACAAGTTGAACGAAAAAATAACATCTTTAAATGATCTAAGAGCATTATCAGCAATGCTGGTTGTTATGTCTCATATAAATTGTACAAGTGAATTTTTAGGAACACGGAGGGGTGCTTATGCTGTTTCAATTTTTTATATGTTAAGCAGCTTTTTGTGTATGTACACAACCAATACAGATATAAATTTCAAAGAAAAATTAGTCTATGTATCTCGAAAAATTATAAAATTAATACCATTGTACTATATATTTACGCTGTTTACCTTTCTTATTGTGCTAATAAAGCCAAGTTTATTTAATACAACAACAGCTAGTGCAGAACACTTAGTAAAATCTCTTTTATTTATCCCTTATCAGAATGAAAACGGAATAGTACGTCCGATTCTAGATGTTACATGGTTTTTGGTTTTAGTTTTCTGGTTTTATATTGTATTTGGTATATCAAGAATTATATCTAATAAAAATAGAGGTATTATCTGCATTGGGTTATTGGGTATATTCTTTACTGTTGGATCCATCTTTTTTAATAAGAACCCATTGTTCCTACAATATAAATCTGGTGTTGTTTCCTTGATATTGGGTATAGTTGTATATTATATCTATAATTGCCTCAAGCACAATTTTCCCAAAGAGGAAAAAAAGAAATCATGGGGAATCAATCTATTCCTATACGCTTTAATGATTGCTTTTGTATATCCATACTCGTTATTACATAATAATTTTAAGTATTTTGTTGAACTAATACCTCTTGTAATACTGCTTATATACGTATTGCTTAGCAAAAAAGCTGTAGAGTTTAAACTTATTAAAATTATAGCTGCTTCAAGTTATTCATTATATCTATGCCATGAGTTTGTTGTTAAAGGATTTAGCAGACTAATTTACAATTTGGATAATTTAACGGTAGCAACTTTTGTTTTATCATTTATTTGTCTCACAATTTCAGTGATGCTGTCAATAATGATTAATAGATTTATAGAACAGCCCTTAAATAACGCTTTATCAAAAAGATTATTTATACAAGGAGAAAAATAAAAATGAACTACAACTACCTTATCGTCGGCTCCGGTCTATACGGAGCAACAATTGCCCAGCAGGCAAAAAAAGCCGGAAAAAGCGTGCTCGTAATAGATAAACGCCCCAATGTAGGCGGAAATATCTATACAGAAAAGGTCGAGGGCATCAATGTACACAAGTACGGTGCACACATTTTCCATACCAATAACAAAGAGGTATGGGACTATGTCACAAGCTTTGTTGACTTCAACCGATTCACAAACTCTCCGGTGGCCAATTACAAGGGCGAACTCTATTCCATGCCATTCAACATGTACACATTTAATAAAATGTGGGGCGTTGTGACTCCCGAAGAAGCCGCAGCCAAAATTGAAGAGCAGAAAAAAGAAATCACTGGTGAGCCGAAAAATCTGGAAGAACAGGCAATCTCGCTTGTTGGACGAGATATCTATGAAAAGCTTGTAAAAGGTTATACAGAGAAACAGTGGGGACGTGACTGCAAGGATCTGCCTGCATTCATCATTAAGCGACTCCCAGTTCGCCTGACATTCGATAACAACTATTTCAACGCACTCTATCAAGGCATTCCCATCGGCGGATATACAAAGCTGATCGAGAAAATGCTGGAAGGTATTGAAGTTCGGCTGAATGTTGACTATCTGGAAAACAAAGAAGAACTGGATAAGCTCGCTGAAAAGGTGATCTACACCGGTCCAATCGATGCGTATTTCGATTATAAGCTGGGAACTTTGGAGTATCGCTCTGTCAGATTTGAGAATGAGATTCTTGATAAGCCAAACTTCCAAGGTAACGCAGCTGTAAACTACACAGACAGAGAAACTCCCTGGACAAGAATCATTGAACATAAATGGTTCGAGTTCGGCAAAGATGAAAACGGAAACGATCTGCCGAAAACAGTTATTTCGAGAGAGTATTCTTCGGAATGGAAACTTGGAGATGAACCCTACTACCCCGTCAACGACGCCAAAAACAGCACACTGTACGAACAGTACAAAGCCCTTGCAGAAGCAGAAGATAATGTCATTTTCGGTGGCCGCCTCGGCGAATACAAATACTACGACATGGATAAAACCATAGAAGTCGCCCTTGCCGCAGCAAAGAAAGAACTCTCCTAAATTATCGATACCTTTTCAGATATTGTCTATCCCCATATCCCCCAATGTACCGCCCACCAGCGGTACATTTTTTATTGCAATTCCCCCAAAAGTATGATATAATAAAAACAACACACTTCATCCTAAGAAGTATCTATCATGACCATTATCGTAACTGGCGGCGCCGGCTTTATCGGCTCCAATTTCGTTTTTCATATGCTGAAAGCACACCCAGACTACCGCATTGTTTGTCTGGACAAGCTGACCTATGCCGGCAATCTGTCCACACTGGAACCGGTGATGGACAATCCGAACTTCCGATTTGTCAAGCTGGACATCTGCGACCGTGAGGGCGTATACAAGCTCTTCGAGGAGGAAAAGCCCGACATCGTTGTCAACTTTGCGGCGGAGTCGCATGTAGACCGCTCTATCGAGAACCCGGAGATCTTCCTCCAGACCAACATCCTCGGCACAGCGGTTATGATGGACGCTTGCCGGAAGTATGGCATCCAGCGTTATCACCAGGTTTCTACCGACGAAGTCTACGGCGATCTGCCGTTGGACAGACCGGACCTGTTCTTTACCGAAGAGACTCCCATCCACACCAGCAGCCCCTACTCCTCTTCTAAAGCAGGTGCAGATCTGCTGGTACTGGCTTACCACAGAACTTATGGTCTCCCGGTAACGGTTTCCAGATGCTCCAACAACTATGGCCCGTATCACTTCCCGGAAAAGCTGATTCCGCTGATGATCGCCAATGCCCTGGCAGACAAGCCGCTGCCGGTTTACGGCAAGGGCGAAAATGTGCGTGACTGGCTGTATGTAGAGGATCACTGCAAGGCAATTGACCTCATCATCCACAACGGCAAGGTCGGCGAAGTCTACAATGTAGGCGGTCACAATGAAATGAAGAACATCGACATTGTCAAGCTGATCTGCAAGGAACTGGGCAAGCCAGAGAGTCTGATTACCTATGTCACTGACCGTAAGGGCCACGATATGCGTTATGCCATCGACCCGACCAAGATCCACAACGAACTGGGCTGGCTGCCGGAGACAAAGTTTGCAGACGGAATCAAAAAGACCATTCAGTGGTATCTGGAAAATCAGAAGTGGTGGAAGAACATTATTTCCGGCGAATATCAGGACTACTATAAAAAAATGTACAGCAATCGGTGAGGGATACATAAAATGAACTACAACTACCTTATCGTCGGCTCCGGTCTATACGGAGCAACAATTGCCCAGCAGGCAAAAAAAGCCGGAAAAAGCGTGCTCGTAATAGATAAACGCCCCAATGTAGGCGGAAATATCTATACAGAAAAGGTCGAGGGCATCAATGTACACAAGTACGGTGCACACATTTTCCATACCAATAACAAAGAGGTATGGGACTATGTCACAAGCTTTGTTGACTTCAACCGATTCACAAACTCTCCGGTGGCCAATTACAAGGGCGAACTCTATTCCATGCCATTCAACATGTACACATTTAATAAAATGTGGGGCGTTGTGACTCCCGAAGAAGCCGCAGCCAAAATTGAAGAGCAGAAAAAAGAAATCACTGGTGAGCCGAAAAATCTGGAAGAACAGGCAATCTCGCTTGTTGGACGAGATATCTATGAAAAGCTTGTAAAAGGTTATACAGAGAAACAGTGGGGACGTGACTGCAAGGATCTGCCTGCATTCATCATTAAGCGACTCCCAGTTCGCCTGACATTCGATAACAACTATTTCAACGCACTCTATCAAGGCATTCCCATCGGCGGATATACAAAGCTGATCGAGAAAATGCTGGAAGGTATTGAAGTTCGGCTGAATGTTGACTATCTGGAAAACAAAGAAGAACTGGATAAGCTCGCTGAAAAGGTGATCTACACCGGTCCAATCGATGCGTATTTCGATTATAAGCTGGGAACTTTGGAGTATCGCTCTGTCAGATTTGAGAATGAGATTCTTGATAAGCCAAACTTCCAAGGTAACGCAGCTGTAAACTACACAGACAGAGAAACTCCCTGGACAAGAATCATTGAACATAAATGGTTCGAGTTCGGCAAAGATGAAAACGGAAACGATCTGCCGAAAACAGTTATTTCGAGAGAGTATTCTTCGGAATGGAAACTTGGAGATGAACCCTACTACCCCGTCAACGACGCCAAAAACAGCACACTGTACGAACAGTACAAAGCCCTTGCAGAAGCAGAAGATAATGTCATTTTCGGTGGCCGCCTCGGCGAATACAAATACTACGACATGGATAAAACCATAGAAGTCGCCCTCGCCGCAGCAAAGAAAGAACTCTCCTAACCCACTAAAACAACATCCCTACATTTTCAATGGCAACCAAAAATGGCAACCTCCCCCCAAAAACCCCGAAACTACGTCAAATCCACCCCAAATCCCACAAGTTCGAATCTTGTCACCTGACACGCATGCAACCTGTTTGGATTTTCCCTGAGCCTGCAACCCCTGCAGGCTCTTTTTTATTGCAAAATCGCCGTTTTTGGAATCTCCGACGTTATCCTGTCAAATGTTCACAAAATATTTTCAATTAAAAGTGCAACATTTGACCCCCTCAATTGTGTCTATTATAGAGGGAAAAATATCCGGAGCACCGCTGCCGGTCTTTGCAGGGAAAGTCCACACTGCTGCATTTCCCGAATTCTTGGACAAAAGGGAAGGATTTTTATGAAAAAACAATTCACAACACTACTGGCACTCTCCACCGCAGCAGCGTGTATGCTGACCTGCACACCGATCACCACCAGTGCAGAGGACTCCCTCGAGGATCTACAGACATACGACGTTCTGGACAGCACCGATACCTTGGTACGGGAAGCTTGGGAAAGCCGTAACAACGAGGACGAAATGGAGGCAGACCTCTATGACTCCATGTCAGAGGGCGAGATTCCGTTTTATGAAGCGGAAGCTTCCTCGGAGCCCAGCGAACTGGAACAAGCCGCCATTGCAAACGGCATGTACAAAGACACTTTTGCCTTTGGCAACCACTTGTGCACGCTGACAAATGAGGAATTCCACGATAAGGTGTATGCTCCGTTGTCGGAAAGCATGACCTATTCCGAACTGGATTCCAACTATAACTTAGCCGCCAAAGATACCGCATATGCAGGCGGACTTTGCTACGGCATATCTTCTATCGCTGTACTAGTGCACAACGGCTTATTGACTCCCAGTGACATTCAGGAAGGTGCAGAAACGCTGCACGATGTAGAAATGACACCAGATGTGGAAGCACTGATCACCTACTACAATTCCCTGCAAGTGTACAAGGTTGTCGAACACGCCAATATTGTTTTTGCGGGAATGATGACAAAGGACGAACACACTGACGCGTTTCTGAACTGTGCAGCACGCTGCAAGGAAAAAGGCACCTATTTTATGGCATGCATTTCCTCTGCCAAAAGCGGCACACATGCAATGGTTGGCATGGACGAGCAGTTCGGCAACTGGACATTCAATGGTATCAGCTATGACACCTGCATTCTCACTTATGACAGCAACAGTGTACAAAAAGATACCAAGGAATCCATATTCAGCGATAAGACCTGCATCTATATCAATTCTGAAACCAAGCAGTACTGCGTTCCGGCATATGACCTCACCTCGGAGAACGGCGGCGTTCTGCTGGACGCAAGCGATGACGATTCGCTGCTGACCTATCGGGCACCCATTCGCGGCACCACCGAAGTCAATACAGACGTTTCCGAAACTGTAAAATGGCGTTTCTTCAGCGGCACCACAAAGGATCAGATCGATGTCACCTCTACCACCAAGGACGGCACCTCTTACGATTTCTGGAAAGCATGCAAAATGAACTATGGCGATACGATCTACTTCGGAAAGGGCAGCACATTCCACTTGGAGAAAAAAGAACGTGCACAGGGATTTGCTTTTGATGTCAACGGTATCGGATACCGTTTAAGAATGGAACAGTACGCAGAAAGCAGTCCGGAAACGCCCAAAGTACATGACAGAGGCACAAAGTGCAAAATGGACTTCTGCGGCGACAGCATTTCCTACACCAATACCGACACAGAGAGCATCTTGGTGTCCTATATCTTAACCTACGACCAAGGCACCTACAACTATGAACCGGTTGGCTCCGTCCATATTGCTCTTGTGATCTACCCGAATCAGACCGCAACAATTTCAAAACAGGACACCGGCTTGGCAATTACCGGTGACGGAGAGATTTTTGTACAGGCACTTCCGATGGCCACACAAAAATGTATCGATGAATTCGACGGCACATGGGAAGAATTCCTCGACTGGTTCGGCAGCTATTTCTTCAGCTTTGTACGGTCAAAAGACGCTCTGCTTCAGTTCAATACCAAAGACGAATGCAGCGAACTGTTGTACGACTTTGACGGTGACGGCGTATATGACGATGCTCCCATTCTCGGCGATGCAGACGGCGACGGCGTACCGTATCAGCCCGGCGACATTTACCAGATCCTATGGCATATCAACGATATCGCAACTTCCGAGCACGGCGTAAGACGATATAACAGAGGCTACGTTCCCAACTCGGAGGGCGACACCGACGGCAACGGCGTGATCGACACCTGCGACCTGTTCGACATTGTGTACGAGTGTGCTCTGCGTGGAGCAGGGTTGAAGTAACCATTCACCCAGCGAAACTGGTGGAGGGATTCGACTGAAACCTTTCACTTTCATTTCAGATTTCCAGTAGGATAAATCCTACACAACTTTTTTCAATTCAAGAGGGAGGAATTTTTATGAAAAAACAATTTGCAGCATTACTGGCACTGTCTACCGCAGCAGCCTGCGTTCTGAGCTATCAGCCGGTACAGGCTGGTGCAGAAAGCGTTCTGGACAGCATGACACAGGAAAACCTGACCGACATCACCAACGAACAGAAAGATGCGTTCTATCAGTCATCTCTGGGGGAAATAGAGCCGTCGGCAGAACCCAGCGAACTGGAACAGGCTGCCACAGCAAACGGCATGTACAAGGACACATTCTCGTTCACGAACCACTCCTGCAACCTGTCGGAGGATGACTTCAACCAGAAGATATTCGAACCGATCTGGAACAGCATGACCAATATTGAACGGCTCGCCTATCTCAACAAGAGCAGTGTATACCGGAACGTCTGCCAAGGCAGCCAGAGCTTCGGCATGGCAGCCCTGTCCATTCTGGTACACAACGGCGAGCTGTCCCCCAGCGACATTCAGGCAGGTGCAGAAACCCTGCATGACATCACGTTGACCGACGAAGTAGAACAGCTGATCACCTACTATGACATGCTGCTGGAATATCAGGCAGTTTCCAACGTGGTCATGTATGCTCCGACACTGCTGACACAGGACGAACGCGTAGACAACCTGCTGAACTGTGCAGAACGCTGCAAGGAAAAGGGCACCTACTTCATGGTTGCCATTCGGGCCGGCGGTACGCACATGATCGTGGGCATGGACAAGGTTTCCGGCAGCTGGACATTTGACGGCGTGAACTACGACACCTGCATTGTTGCCTACGACAGCAACTTCTACAACAAGACCACCAAGGAATCGCTGTTCAACGACAACGCCTGCATCTATGTCAACTCCAAGACCAAGCAGTTCTGCATTCCGGCATATGGGTTCACTTCAGAAAAGGGTGAATCTGTACTGTATGCTTCCGATGACGATTCCGTATTGACCTATCGTGCACCGCTGAACGGCACCACAGAGATCAACACCGATGCTTCCAATATCGTAAATCTGCATTCTTACCGCGGCATCACACCGGAGGACGTATCGGTCACTGCCACCGATGCAGACGGCAGCACCCACGACTTTTTGAGCGAATGCAAGCTGCGGTCCTCGGATTCCAACTACTACGGCACCGGCTCTGCATTCCATCTGGAAAAGACCAAGCGTTCCAACGGCTTTGACTTCTACCTCAAGGGCAAGGGCTACCGCGTAGAAGTATCGCAGTATCCGCAGGGCGGCTCCATGAGCAGCCCCTACGACAAAAGAACGTATGACGTGGGAACCAAGTGCAAGGTGGACATCACCGGCGACAGCATTTCCTACACCAATACCGACACCGCAAGCCTGCCGCTTGAGTTCAGCATGGCTTATGACGAGGGCAACTACAACTTCTCTCCGCTGAACGCCGCCAAGGTTACCTTTGACGTAGCACCGAATCAGACGATCACTATTACCAAGAAGGACACAGGCTTCGCACTCACCACCAACATGGAAACGGTTGTTACCATTAATCCGGAGTACAACGATGATGCGATCAACGCATTCGAGGGCAGCGAACACGACTTTGTACAGTATGTCACAGCTTACTACCTGCGGTTTGTCATGGAGAGCAACGCCATGGTCAACTACAACATGGAAAAGAAGTGCAGTGAACTGTCATTCGACTTCAACAATGACGGTGTGTACGACGAGTCCCCCATTACCGGCGATGCAGACTGCAACGGTGTTCCCTATGAGATCAACGACATCTACTGGACCATGCAGCAGATTGCCGAATCTGGTGCATACGGTGCCGGCAGCACCTACTTCCCCACCACAGCCGGCGACATTGACGGCAACGGCAAGGTAGACACCAACGACCTGTTCGATATCACCTATGAGTGTGCTCTGCGTGGGGCAGGACTGAAGAAGTAACTGGTACTTACACTAAGGAAACACTGCATAAAGCCCGCCTGACGGCTTTGCACGCAATCTGCTTGCAGATTTTCCGTCATATTGCCCAGAAATCCCTTGCCATACATGAAGTATGCCTGCGGAATTTCTATGCAATCTGCCGAAAAATCTGACTACGCATCTTACGCACAAGCTTTATTCAGTGTTTCCCTAAGTTCTTGAGTACTACCTTGAATTAAGCCTCTCTTGAAAAGGGTGACTCCCCACGGGGTGGGGAGATGCCCGCAGGGCAGAGGGGACCGCTCAGTACGAGGGGGTCCAGCGAAGCTGGTGGAGGGATTGGAAGTAAAATCTTTTGTTCAAGTTTAGGTGGTACTCAAATTAACAACAATTCACCACAAACAAAAAGCCCGCCGCATTCCATATGCCGGAATGCGGCGGGCTGTCGTTTTATCCAGTTTTTTCGCTGGTCACATTATGCGACCGGTAAAGAAGTGAAGCTTCTCAGCAAGTACTGCATCAGGACGGTCACGTCTGTGATGTCCAGCTGGCTGTCCTTCTGGCAGTCGGAGTTGGCAAGCTGTGTATAGTTCAGCTGCACACTGCCGTTCAGGTACTTTTGCAGCAGCACAGCATCCAGAATGTCGATCGTTCCGTCACAGTTGACATCACCGTACAGCGAAACATATGCTTCGTCGACACGGTTCATATCGATCGGCGTGGTTTCTGCTGGTTCTGTGTCCTGCTGTGATGCAGCGGTGGTTGTGGTTTCAGCGGTTGTTGTAGTGGTTTCTGCCGGTGCGGTAGTTTCCTCTGTGGTCGTGGTCTGGGCAGCTGCCTGCTTCAGATAGTCCATAGAGCAGTAGCCGCTGATGCCGTTATAGGACACCGCTGCCCACTTGCCGTTGCCGGAAGTGACAGTCACCTGTGCCCCGTTGGGAATGCTGCCCACCTTGGAAGCGGACGTTGTGGGGGCACTGCGAATGTTCAGAGAAGATGCATTCACGCTGTAGGTGCCGGCATAGCTTTCGCTGAAATCCGAAGTGGCTGCGGTTGCCGCCGTGGTGGTGGTCTGTGCCGGAGCCGTGGTTTCTGCCGGTACGGTCGTCTGTGCGGCATTCTGCTTCAGGTAATCCATAGAGCAGTAGCCGCTGATGCCGTTATAGGACACCGCCGCCCAGCTGCCGTTGGCAGAAGTGACGGTTACCTGTGCCCCGTTGGGGAGTACGCCCACCTTTGCACCAGAGGTAGACGGTGTGCTGCGGACGTTCAGGGACGAAGCCGTCACCGTATATGTACCGGCATAGCTTTCCGAGAAATCGGAAGTGTCCGCAGAACCACCGCCGCTGCCGTTGTCCCCGCCGCCGGAAACCGAGGCATCGCCCCAGCCCAGCGAAACAATGGTGTTATAGGCATTGTTCAGACGGTCGGTGTAATAGCTGGAACTGTTCGCCAGTGCAGTGGTGTGCAGCTTTGACAGTGTCACGCTGCTGTAAGAGCCGCCGCCTGCCGCCGCGTTCAGGATCCGTTTTGCAACGCCCATGCCGCGGTTGTACAGTTCGGCATAATACACCAGCACGCCGGCGTTGGAGATGCCCAGATTCTGTCCGGCACTGATATAGCCCTGTACGTCACTGTATGCCAGTGCGTCCTGTTTGGACTTTCCGGCGGAGGTAGTCAGCAGGTTGGAAGCTGCTGTGCTCTCTGCACTGGAAAATGTACGGGAGTTCCAGTTGGAAGCATTCATCACATCGTTATAGAACGAGCTTCCCAGAATGGATTGTGCCGAGCCGGTGTCTGCGTTTGCGATCGAACGCATCAGCTGGAGGGCACGGTCTGCATGCCACTGTAACATACCGATGCTGACTGCACCGTTATCGTTGGGATTGATCGTACCATAGGTACCCTCGCTCCGAGAGATGATCTGTACAGCGGCTTTTGTCATTTCGTCCACGGAAACGGCAGACGCGGAAAACGTCACCGCAAAGGACGAAGCGACCAAAGCGAAAATAGTAAGACAGGATAAAACGACTGCCATGATTTTCTTACGCATAAAAACGCTCCTTTGAGAATTTTGCGTTGTCAGCAGTCGCTGCATCGCAGATGTACGGAGAAACCTGCCGCTGCAATGCGTTGTGCTGCACACGCCTGTCCGGTCCTGAAAGCGGAAGGGATACGCCGTGCTCTGCCGGCATTGTCCTGTCGGATCAAAGGATCTGTCACAGCCAGACGATCCGCCCCAGAACTTGTGTGCCGCCTGCATTGCCTCGCCCGCCTGTCTGTCACAGGCAAGGGCGAACGGCAGACATCATTTCCGTGAGAAGAGGTTGTCCCCTCACGGCGGTGGTCACCGTACAAATGCTATTATACCATGTTTGTAACCGTTTTGCAAGACTTTCCGGCAGGTTCTCCCCGAACTTTTGCATATCTGCACAATTTTTTATGTGGAAAAGTGTTGCTTTTCTACGAATTTCAGAGGAAACCGAGCAAGATTCTCCTATCCAAATTGTAACTTTTTCAGAGATTCTGTCATATTTTCGCCTGACAAAACAAAAAAAGTCCGGCGGCTGCCGGACTGGGAAAACTATTTTTCTAGGGAATTTGTCTTATTGCAGATGAATGCTGTTGATCAGCGTGTCTGCAAATTCTGCCGCACTGTCCTCACGGTAACAGTAACGAACCAGCAGCCACTTGGACTGATCGCCGGTTTTGTTGATGAGCCACGTCACGCTGGTGGTGGGATCTGCACCGGCTGTGTGATTGATGACCAGCTGATATGCCGCATAGCCCCACACGGTGCACTCCTTGGAGGTGACCAGTTCATTGCCGCCGGCACCTGTCCACATGGATTTGTACTGTTCCATTGCCGCATAGAATTCCGTATCGGAAACCGTCATGGACTTGGCTGCCACAATGGCATAGTCCCGATCGCGGTTCATGAACAGGTCATAGCCGTCATACTGGGAAGCCAGCGATTCCAGCCCGTAAAAATGGCTGGTGTCAGTGACCCGTTCCCACTTCTCAGGCAAATCGATCTGGTATCCAATGGTGTCGTTGGAATAGGACAGCGGCTCCGGTTCCGGTGCATCAGCCAACTGGTCGTTCTCTACCACATAGCCGGTTTCATTCAGATAGATGTGGTCTGCCAGCTGATCGCGGTAGTTCTGGAACTCGCCGGTCTTGTCCCGCATGGAAAAGACGTACATTTTGTCCTGTGCAGGACAGTTGACCGCCAGAATCGTCACATAGGTATCCTCTCCGGCAATTGTCCCCAGTGTTTCGCCCACAAACGCCTTACAGGGCATATTTTCCGCATGGGCAATTTCCGTTTCCCGAAAATATTGCAGCTGCGGCAGCGTGGTCGAAAAGTTAATCAGTTCGAACAGGTCGTCTTCCTGAAATTGGTTGAATTCTTCTTCCGGCTGGGCATCATACGCTGCGACAACAATGGCATCATCGCTTTCCGTGCCGTCAAAGGACAGTCTGCCGGAAACAGCAGAGTTGCCGGAGCCGGTTGTAAAGGTGTCCGGCACTTCTACCGCACACCCGATTCCGTCCATGGCATACGGTTTCAGCTGGAAATCCGCCTGTTCCACCGTCGGACGGTTCTCCGCATCAGCTGCTTCTGTGCTTTCTGATGCGGCACTGGTTTCCGCCTTTTGGGCAGCGTTTTTAGCAGGATACGACTTTCCGTAGCCGGTCACAGCCAGCAGTAATGCCGCCGCTGCTGCAATTCCCCCAAGGCAGGTTTTTCTCTGTATCATAGAAATGCATTCCTTTCTCATGTCATCTGTTCATCAGATTCTTTCTTTTTATCACAAATGCGACAAAAATAGAATACCATATTTTCTCGAAAAAGTCAAGTTCCAAAGAACAGAATGTTGCATTTTGTCAAGGCGGCACTGACTGGCAACAAAAAACCGCACCATCACCAGAGAACTCCGGCAATGATGCGGCGGCTTGCATTTGACATTTTTTGCAAGATATGATATACTAATAACTTGAGGGCATACCAATAACGGTAGGCGGTTTGTTTCTGCTCCCACTGCTCATTTGAACAGATGGGAGGTGATCAGTATGATGGATCAATATGTCACCTTTGGTGATTTGCTGAAGATTTGCAGTGTTCTGCTGTCCTTAGCCAATTTGATCGTATACATTTACTATAATCATAAAAATAGTAATCAGAATCACCACGGCAAGAAAAAGAAATAACCGCCCCACTTCTCCCAAAACTGTGGCGGTTATTCTTTAACCTCTATGCAGTGGGAGCAGACCGTCTACTGGTATGCTCTCTCTTTATTTTTATTATACGCCAGAATGCCGCATTTGTCAAGGTTTTTTTTGCCGGAATACGCGGCAATTTTTATGCCGCATCAGGCAAAACAGTCACAATATGCACCAGAAATTTCATCAGCAGGGTGGCATCATCGGCATTGACCTCGCCGCTGGCATCACAGTCGGCATTCTGATACTGCTGCTTGTTCAGCATTACCACACCAGAAACCGCCTTGTTGGTCAGCACGGCATCGGATATATCCACCTTGCCGTCCAGATTGACATCACCATAGAGCACGCTGCCGGTATCCGGTGCGGTGGTCGTAGGTGCCGGAGCAATTGTAATTGTGATCGTACTGCCCTGCACCAACGGTGTGCCTTTTTGTCCGTTCACATTATCCAGCCACATGGCATCGGCACCACTGGCGGCACGTGCAGACAAGTTGACCACATAGACATCTCCTGCCTCTGCATCGTCCGGCAGCCGGAACCGAAGCGTTCCGATCTTTCCTGCCGGAATATTGCTGATCGATGCATTTACCAGCCAGACAAAACCGTCCGCCTCCGCACTGGAGTACGCACCATAGTCAACACTGCTGTCCAGATACGTCAGACGGCTGTCCCAGCTGATGCCGAAGTTCAAAGCGGAACACTCCCGATCAATATAGATCGGAACGCTCACAATGTGATTCTGCTCGTATTCATCTACGCCCACTTCCACTCTTCCCAGCGAAACCGTCAGATTCTTTTGCAGCGGCTCCGCTGTAGTGCTGGTCGCGGTAGTTGTAGTCGTTTCCGCAGTAGTCGCAGTGGTTTCCTCTGTGGTGGTAGTAGTCATCGTTGTCGTCGTTGTGGTTGTTGTCGTTGTTGCAGAAGTTGTTGTGGTCGAAGTGGTCGTGGTGGTCATCGTTGTTTCTGTGGTGGTAGTTTCTTCTGTGGTCGTGGTAGTTTTCTCCGCACCGGTAATGGTGATCGAGCCACTCTCCCCCTGCATCTTGCTGGATTCTCCGGAAGTGCTGATCCAGTAGCTGCTTTTGAGTATGCGGAAATCCACCGAGAACGTATCCCCCGCCTTGGTATTCTCCGGCAGCTGGTAGGTGATCGTGCCGATCCAACCGGCTTCCTGCTCGGTATGCGACAGATACACACGCAGCAGATACGAAGTCGAATAGCCGCTGCTGGCAGAAGACGTGATGATCTTGTCCCCGAAATCGCACTTCACATTCGTCAGACTGGGATTGTCAACGACGTTGAAGTTCATATCGCTAAAACTCTGGCTGACATAAAGGGGCATCTCCACCCGATAGTTGTTCGCCTGCAATTCCTCCAGCGACATTTCCAGATCCGCGAATTTCAGACACATGGTGTCCTCCAACTCGTTGGGCTCGGTGGTGGTCACAGTGACATTGTCGTCCACGGTAACAGAAAATGTGTAAGAAAGGCCGTTGACTACAGCTGTCAGCGTTGCCGTGCCGTAGCCCACAGCAGTGGCAGTGTTACCGCTGACGGATACCACATCGGTGTCCGAACTGCTCCACGATACCGGTTCCTGTAGCGTAAAGCCTTTCCGGTTGCTGTACCGGATCTTCAGCTGCAAGGTCTGGGTATCGCCGTAGGACATGACACTCTGCACAGAATCGTCCATTACAGTCACATCACTTGCTGGAACCTCCAGCTTCTGGATACACTCCCCATAGGTGAAGCTGAGGCTGTCCGAGCCCTTGCCGGAACTGAATTCCGCACAGGTGGTATTAGCATAGGTTGCCGTAGAGGTGTAGAACGCACCGATACCGATATAGCGGCTGCCAGGAGAGATCATGCTTCTATAGTGACCGGCGGCACTGCTGCTGCTGTCGATCAGATAGGACTCCTTCTCGCCGTACCACTGCTCGATACCATGCAGCATATTCTTCTCACGGTTCCATGCAAGACACTCTCCGTGAGAAGACGTCCCCGCCGGTGCCTGAATGGCAAAGCAGCTTTCTCCGTTGGTACGCACATGATCTTCTGTCTGGGAAGCCTCTGCGGCACGGATCCGTGCGATATACTCCAGTCCGTCCGACCACTGGATCGGCTCATAGTCACTCATAGTCAGGCTGCCGCTGCCGTCAGGGTTGGGATAACCGTTCTGGCAGGCTTCCAGCCGGTAGCTGTTGATCAAGTCCAGTGCCTCGCTGATCTGGTCAATATACGTGCCCTGAATGCCGATCAGCAGGTTGCCGGAACTCCCCTGCGATACGTCCGTTTCCAATACCGGCAGTTCTTCCGCCGAAGCAAAGCTGCCCAGCGACAGCCCTGTACAAAACAGCACCGCGGAGAGCAGCACCGCCATAACTCGTGACGGCAGGCTCCTGCTGGTGTTTGCGGTATGCGATCGTGTTTTCATCTTCACCAAACTCCTTTCGAACATATGGCATATCCTTCTATGTCTATTATACCACAAGTCAAATAATGAAATGTGAATTTTTCACGACCTTTGCAGAAAATTCCGATTTTTGGAGGAATCCACAAAGAAAAAAGCCGCCAAAGGCGACTTTCTTGCAAAATGTATAAATGCTGGAAAATAATTTTCCATTTTCGGTTAGGGAAACACTGAATAAAGCTTGTGCGTAAGATGCGTAGTCAGATTTTTCGGCAGATTGCATAGAAATTCCGCAGGCATACTGCCGTATGGCAAGGGATTTCTGGGCAATATGACGGAAAATCTGCAAGCAGATTGCGTACAAAGCCGTCAGGCGGGCTTTATTCAGTGTTTCCTTAGAATGACACAACGTGGAGTTCTTCCGGCAGCGTGTCCTCCGATGCTCCGCAGCAGGACACCACATGCCCGCTGTCCGGCCGGAACTGCCGGAACTGCCAGCCCTGGGGGTGGCGAGTGACATCTTCCCCGTCCAACGCAAACACCGCCGTGTGCAGCGGGTAGGAGATGCCCACGCCCAGAGCCTTGACAAACGCTTCTTTCAGCGTCCAGAACCGGAAAAAAGTTTCGTCCGGCTGGGAGCTTTCCATGACAGCGAGCACCTCCTCCGGTGCAAAGGAACGCCGCAGCACCCCCTCCCGCAGAGAGCGAATGCTTTCACAGTCTACCCCCAGCGGAAACGCCGAGATGCCACAGACTGCCAGCCCGCGGCAGTGGCTAAGGTTGAAACAGATCTCCTGCCGCTGTGGAAAAAAGGGCTTGCCGCGGGAGTCGCAGGCAATTTCCGGCAGGGGCAGCCCGTAAACCTCCTGCACCGCATACGCCAGCAGCCGGTAAGCGGTTTCGTGTTCCAGAGCCTTTTTGCCGGCGGGAACGGGGGCGGCGAATAGGTGCATGGGGATTCTCCTTTCGTGAGGTGGGGTGTAAAACGTTGACAAATAGATAAGTGGGCTGCCAGCCTGACTGAGAAATTCCCCTCAATTGATAAAATAGTCCAGCACAGACCGCAGCGTTTCGCCGGTGCTGTCCCGCGAGATCACATTCTGCACCATGACTGGATCGTCCGTAATGATGCTGTCCACGTGGAGATTGCACAGGCTCCGCACCTCGGACATGCCGTTCACCGTCCATGCGAATATCTGCTTGCCCTGCTGGTGGGCGGCGTTGACTACCTGACTGGTGACGAACACCTTGTTCAGACTGAACGCGTCCGCATACTTCAGGGAGTAGAACTGTCCGTATGCCACGCTCATGAGATAGCCGGTACGAATCTCCGGATTGGCTTCCTTGACCTTTTTCAGCGAGCCGTAGGAAAACGATGTCACATAGCAGGCATCGGTGTACTGATACTGGGTAATCAACTCCGCCACGTCCTGCTCCAGCGTATCGGAACCGTGCTTGGTGGGCTTGATCTCGATGTTCAGCTTCGCCCGCTTGTCCACGAATTGCAGCGTTTCTTCCAGCGTGGGGATTCTGGCGTTGGCATACGCCGGATCGAACCAGCTGCCTGCGTCCAGATTCTGAATATCTGCATAGTCCACGTCCCAGATGTCCTTGTTCACACCGGTAGTGCGTTTCAGATTGGAATCGTGCATCACCACCAGCACGCCGTCCCTGGTCTGCTGCACGTCCAGTTCAATGAAATCCGCCCCCACCGAAATGGCATCGGAAAAGGCGTAGAGGGTGTTCTCCGGTGCATCGGCAGAAAGTCCCCGATGTGCCATAACGGTGGGATTCTGGAACAGTGCCAGACGGAAATTCGCCTTGCCGGTGAAAACGCTGTACACATACGAAAGGTTCAGCCCCAGAGCCGCCACCGTAAAGCAGCATGCCGTCAGAACTGCCGTGCTCCGGCGAAACGGCTTGGCACTCCGGCTCAACGGAACCGGTTCCGGAAGCACCACCTCCGGCATCTGCACACAGCGTTTCTCCAGCAGGGCCGTCAGGTGTGCCATGCAGATCGGCGTGGCAAAAAACGAGAAACTCCACAGCACGATCTGAATCAGCAGTTTCAGGATCCGCATTGCCTGCGACATGATGAGATCATTGCTGCCGGTGGCACGAATCACCATCAGCACGACCACTGTAATCATACACAGGAACACCAGCAAAGCGGCGAAATAGCAGCAGTTCCACACCAGCACGGAGAAGAAAACGCCCCCGCACCAGCTGTACGCTGGTGGCTCTGGCACTGCGGTAGCTGCACTGGTTCTGAGTGAACAGCACGCTGGAAAAGACCCAGCGAACAGAAAGCAGACAGCACAGAATGATCGCTGCCACATAAATCGGCAGCAGAAATTCCTTTTTCGTCATATAATAGGCGAGAAAATCCGGAATGCCCATTGCGGTAAAAATACCGGAAGTCGCCGAAAACTGCATCAGCGGAATCAGCACCAGCAGATGCAGCACCAGAAACGGTCCGCCGCCCCGAAAGAAGTGCAGCACCGACTGCAAACCGGAACGCACCATTCGCCCCAGCGTGGTACGGACTTTCTGAAAGCGGGACTGCCGGAAACAGGTACAGACTGCCGCAATTTCAAACAGGGTATACAACGCCGCCAGCAGCAACAGCACTGCCAGCAGCAGAATCGTCCACGGGGAACGGAGAAACTGCAACAGGTTGGATGTGGTGAGATATTTCAGCTTCGCCAGATGGATCGCCAGCTGGATCAAGCCGGCACATGCCGGTGCAATCACCAGCAGCGTCACCAGTTTCCAAAGAATTTCAAACAGTATCAGCGGTTTCCAGTGTGCTGTCAGCCGCCGCATGCCAACCCAGAATTGTACCACAGAAGTCCCTCCTTTTCCGAACAGCACCGCCGGACTTGATACCATGCCGCCGCAAATGTTCTCCTGTTCAGTTTAGCATATTTTTTACCAGAAGTCAATGCAACCGCAAAAATGAACACGCCCAGCCCCATTTTTTCCACTCATAAATTGCATAATAAAGAGGCAGATCTACAGCAACACCCCACGAAGCCGCCTGATTGTTTTATGCAGAGTTCCCTTTACAGAACCAAAAAAGCGGCACAGAAATTCTGTACCGCTTTTCTTGTTCTAAATTTCAAAAAGCCTACTGTAGCAATCCCTGATTCAGGAGCATCTGCATCAGCAGCAGAACGTCACAGTTGTCCAGATACCCGTCGCCGTTGATGTCAGCACTTTGAGATGCGGCATCTCCTGTGGGAATCTGCCCCAGCAGCATGTGATTCAGCATCACCAGATCAGACAGATCTGTCTGATTGTCGACGTTGACATCGCCGGCAGCTTCGCTGTCGCCGGATACCACACTGACGCTACAGGTATGCACCTGCCCGTCATACAGCACAGACACCTCTGCCGTTCCCACACGGTTGCAGGTAAGCATGATTTCCGCGGAGGTGTTTCCAGGAGCAAGCTTGACAATATCTGTATCCGAACTCATCCAGACACAGTCGTCCCCGTTGCCCTCTGCCGGATAAAATTGCAGGCGGCTGGTTTGTCCGGCACGTACCCGCAGTGTTGTCCGGTTCAGGTGGTCAGTCTTGATTGCAGCGGTATATCCTGTGGTAGTCGCTGCTGTAGTTTCTGTAGAAGTCACAGTGGTTTCTGTCACCGTTTCCGTGGTGGTTTCTTCGGTGGTAGTTTCTGTGGTTTCCGTAGTCGTTTCTGTTGTAGTTCCGGCAGAAGTCGTTTCCGTAACAGTGGTGGTTTCTGTTTCCGAAATCGTCGTTTCTTCCGTTGCGGCGGTCGTTGTCACAGTGGTTTCCGTTTCGGTAGTCTGTTCCGCCGAAGTGGTCGTTTCCGCCGGTGTTGTGGTTGCGGCTTCCGTGATGCGGATCGAGCCGGAAACCAGTGCCGGAGAAGAACGGGAACCGTCGGCGATCTCTACCGTGGCTACTGCACCGGTAGGCGAGAGCGATACCGCAGACAGGTCGATCACATCGCCTGCCTTGACGCTTTCGTCCAGCTTGATCTTCAGCACGCCCAGCGTGGTGCCGCTGTAGACATACCCGCTGCTTGGGTCTACGCTGTGGAATTCCAGCCAGCCGGAGCTTACCACTGCACTGGACCGCTGGCTAAAGTCGTCCATTACACCGATCTGATCGATGTCCACACTTTGCAGTTCCTTCGCCTGTGCAATGGTTTCGTCATAGAAAACGCCCATAGACAGATAGGACACACCGGTATTCCGTTTCAGGACAATGGGCACATCTACCACATAGCTCTTGAGCCACAAATGATAGGTATCAATTTCCACATCGCTGATCTTTACGGTTGCCGCCGCAGTCAGCTCGTTTGCCGACACCAGACTGATGGTGCCCTTTTGCATGTTCAGATCACCAAAGGTGCCCTTGGTGCTGACGATAATCATGCTGTCGCCGTCGGGGCTCAGTTCCTGCGGATTCAGCATGATCTTGTCGCCCAGCGATATATCCGACCGCACACGGAACGTCAGCGTACACAGTGCCGTTCCTGTAAAAGCATCATAGGGGCCGCGATAGAGAAACTGCATCCAGATGCCGTTGTTGTCATCGGAATAGGATTCGATCATGCCCAGATTCTTGGTATCATCACAGGTGCAGCTGACAATGCTCAAATCGTTGGTGTCCCAGCTGACACCGAACGCCAGCATGGTAAAGCAGCTGTTTGACGTGATCGTAATCGGCACGGAGATCAGGTGATCGCTCTGCTCCAGATCTTCCATGGAAATGGAAATGTCCGGAATCGTCACCTTACCGAATGCAAAAGAATTCGCCGCCTGGGTGGAAGTGGCAAAAATTCTGCCGTTGTTGATGGTCAGCGTACCCGCAGTGCCGGAGTGGTTGGCAACCGATGCCTTTGTATCTCCATCACTGCTGCAACCGGTAATGTCATAGATCGACCCCGGCTTCGTATTGTCCGGTACTGTGAACCGCAGCGTACAGATGTCGCTGCCGGTATAGGTGCTGTCGGCAATGACATGGATCCACCCGACACCGTTTTGGTTGTCAATGGTGGGGATCAGAGAAAGCCCTTCCGGTATATTGCCGGACGGCGGTTCTGCCGTCATCTTGCTGGCATCCCAGCGGAAGCCAAACACCATGTCGCTAAAGCCATTGTTCGCTTCTGCGGTCACCGGCACTTCTACCATATAGTCGTTCTCATCCAGATCCCGCATAGAAGGTCTGACTTCTCCGATCTGCAGTTTTACTTCCGGCACAACGCTGTCCACAATGGTGATCGTACCGGAAACAATATTCAGGTCATGTGATTTCATCGTCTTGTCTTTGTACAGAGCCTTGTTGTCGGCATAGTCCGCATAAGCCCCTTCCAGCACAAATGTATCCCCCACCTTGACATCCGGATTGATCTCTGCTGTCAGGGAACTGATATTGGTTTCCTTGCAGTCGTTCTCAATGAACATCATCCAGATCTGCCTTTTGTCATTGGCAATGGTGAGAATCGGCAGCTTCATGTTGCCGGTAGAACGTGCACCCTGCACGGACATGCGTGTCACATCCCATTTTACACCAAATTGCAGAACGGTAAAGCCGGGGTTATTGGGCATGGTGACCGGCACAGTGACCATATAGTGGTTTTTGATCAGCTGATCCAGCTCGATCGAAATGTTCCCTATAATAATATCGCCGGAATTGTCGGCGAACTGCTGTGCATCTGCCCCGTCCGTTACCTCCGGTGTATTCCCGCCTGCCTCTGCCAGTGCAGAAACAGCTTCGGCTCCGCCCGCAAGCACCAATGTTGTGCATACCAGAAATACTGCCATTAAAATCGCCATCATTTTTTTCCAAATGCGTTTCATCGTGTATCCTTCCTCTCATTGCCAAATCGGAAAACGCACAGAACCTTCTATCTAATATTATAGCACTATTATACATTTTTGTCAACGGATTTCGAGCTTGTTTGTATGAATGTACAACTGCCGAATTCGTTTTTTGTGTATTTGGTGCTTTTTGGTGGATCCCCTCCTTTATTGTTAGTTTACCATATCCTGCATGATCTGTCAATTGACGGAATGGATAAAAAGAGCCTCGCTGATTCGTGTATTTCTTATGCGGATTTGTGGGATACAATATTGACATTTTCCAGTGCAACGTACAAAAAAACCGCACCGCTTTCTGCTTGTACGCAGACCTGCGGTGCGGTTTTTTCGAATTGTTTAGGGCAATACCGCACAAAGATTGTGCGACAGATGCGTCGTCAAATTTTTCGTCAGATGGAACAAAAAGCGGAGTGAATACTTGATGTATTCACGAGCATTTTTGTGAAATATGACGGGAAATTTGCAAGCAGATGGCGTGCAAAGTTGCCAGACGCTCTTTGTGCGGTATTGCCTTAAAGGACAGCTCACTGGTGCAGATAGGACTTTACCAGAGCCTGTAACAGTTCGTCCCGATCGATATGACGGATCAGGCTTCTTGCATTGTTGTATGTGGTTATGTAGGTGGGATCCTCGGAGAGAATGTAGCCTACAATCTGATTCACCGGATTATATCCCTTTTTCGTGAGTGCATCATATACAAGCATCAGCGTTTTCTTCATTTCGATCTCTTTTTCGTCATTGACGGAAAACGTCATTGTTTTATCATACATGAAAATTCTACCTCCTTCGGAACTTGGATACTCTTTTATTATACCCGAATTTTCGTAAATGTACAAGGGATTCCCACTTTTTTTGCCGTTTTGCATTTGAATGCACCTTGTTTTTTGTGCAACATGACGAATCAACAGCCGATTCCCCAAAGGATTCCCTATGTAGCCGGAGGAAAAATCCTCCGGTACGCGTGTTCAGCACTCTGTGCCGCAGCGTTTGACAAAGGAATCACAGTTGGTGCATTCCGGTACAGTGGGGTTGGATTCGTGAGTGCCCACACAGATGCAGTCCAGACCGCAGTAGTTTTCGCTGACCATGTTGTGCTTGCACTGGGTCACGGAACAGTGAATGTTGCTGTTTTTCTTTTTGATCTCCATAATGATCGCTCCAGTTCTGAAAGAAGTTACCGCCGCAGGTTCCGGCGAACGGTACACTTTCAGTATGCCCGAAGCGGGCGGAGTTATGCAGGAAAATTTTAATGCTCCACATCATAGGGCAAAATAGGAAACTCTCCGGTATCTGTAACCGCAAAGTACTCCTGCGTTTCTGTATTCACTTTCAAAATATTCAAGAAGCCAGTCGCTACCGTATCCGCATCAATATAATAGTGAGAACTGCCGTCAAAATAGATCCCGTGAAAGTGCGGATCTCCAGCGATCGCAGAAGTGCTGATATGTCCGGCAACGATTTTGTAATCCTCGAAAAAGTGTCCTGTCTGGGCAGGATATTTTTCCGTGAAGATATGATCCATGGTGCCGTATTTCCATAGATCTTCTGCTTCTTCATCAATGCCGGCATGGACAAATATGGTCTTTCCGGCAGCGTGGTATCTCGGCAGGCCACGCAGCCAGCTGACATACCTGTCATCGTCACCGCTGCCTGTGCCGCATGCATCGACCGATGCCATACCCTCGCAAACCAGTTCCTCGTGGTTTCCCAGCAGGGCAATGACTTTGCCGCTTCCATATCTGTTTTGCAGTTCCATGATTTTGTCAAGCACAGCAGCATTTTCTTTGCCGCCGTGGATATAATCTCCCAGCAGAATCAGGGCAGTGTTCTCCTCGCTCAAGTGGCTTGTGATGATGTCCAAAGCGTTTTGAAATGCGAACAGACAGCCGTGTATATCGCTGATGCAGTAGTAGATCATAGGGTTCTCCTTGGATTTCATGGGTTATGGATTCCGGCAAAGGGCAGAATCAGACTTGGCGGGAGCCTTTTCAGCAAAAGCAGACCAAATTATGCATAGTGGTAGATGTGATTACCAACAACATCAATCACACCTTCCAAATAATACGGCTGCATTGTATCCAAATGAATGACAAAAAACCGAAAATCGCAGACTTCAATCTCCAGCCAATGGTCATGAAAGAAACACATCGAGGGAAAAGGCTCCATTTCATCAATAGCCGGAACGTTCAATTTTTGAAAAGCCTGCATCACTGCATCAACAGAAAACCGTTTGCCGTCTGACAACCGCTGAAATGCCGTATTATCATAAGCGTACAGATCCTTTTCAGAAGAAAGTGCAATGTATTGATTCTGATCGACTGGAACAACATCGTTGTTCTGCGATGTCAGATCATATTTCATCAATGTAGATTTCGATTCTTCAACGAGTTCGTAATAAATACATTTTCCAATCTGTGCATCGTACTCAAAAGAAACCTGTTTCGAATCAGCTGCAATCATTTCAATCCCGCTGTGGCTGTATCGAATTATCGCATCGTTTGCATTCACTTTTTGAAATGCGTTTTCATGTGTATTTTGAATTTCCATAGCATTTCCCGACACACGAAACACCATTTCATCTTGCGAAGACCAAATCGGGTAAAATAGCGTGAAGTTTCCACGCAAAAAAGACAGCGGCTCCAGATACAATTCTCCTGGGGTTCGGATAATTTTGAAATATCTCCAGAATTCAGTTTTTGTATCCAAAATCCCTACATAGAGTGTTGTCCCGTCATATTCCATTCGGATTCTTGGATTTGAAAAGCAATTGTGTGACCATTCCACAGGAATCTCGCAGTTCTGCCATGTGTGCGTGTTCATCTCAAAACAAGAAAGAATACATTTTCCGCCCAGCAGAGCAAGTGAAAATACACACGATTTGACCGGATATATCTCAAAAACACGGCAGCTTTTCTCATATGCTGTCCAGTCTGGAAACGTCACAATTGCTGATTTTTGAGTATCGTAAAAAATCAAAGACGTTGCCGCCTGACACCCGCATGCACAAATATCCATCATGAGAATGAGATGCTCGTACCGATGCAAGTAACGATACAGAAAACCGTTTTGATTCGGATAGGCTGGAAGTGTTATGACAGGGTTTACAGACTGTACGCTTTTCTCCAGGCTCATTCAATCACCTATTTCAATTTCCAAAGCAACAAGATTCGTGCATTACTCAGATAATGAATATCCGTGCTTATTTCCCATTTTCCTTTTTCCACTCCAGATATTCCTCATAAGTGCCCTGCCGGTCGATGCAGCCTTCCGGCGTGATCTCGATAATGCGGTTTGCCACAGTTTCCAGAATCTCGTGGTCGTGAGAGGACAGAATGACTACGCCCTTGAAGTTCACCAGACCGTTATTGACAGCGGTGATGCTCTCCAGATCGAGGTGGTTGGTAGGTCTGTCCAGAAGCAGTACGTTGGAGTGGAACAGCATCATGCGGGCAAACATGCAGCGAACCTTTTCGCCGCCGGACAGCACCTTGACCGGCTTATAAATATCATCGCCGGAGAACAGCATTCTGCCCAGGAAGCCCCGCAGGAACGTTTCGGTTTCGTCCGATGTGGAATACTGGCGGATCCAGTCCAGAATGGAATCATCGTTGTCGTTGAAGTATGCGGAGTTATCCACCGGAAAATAGGAAGTGGAAGCAGACACGCCCCATTTGAACGTACCCTCGTCCGGCTGTTCTTCCTCCATGAGAATCTTGAACAGCATGGTGATCGCCTGTTCGCTCTCGCCGATAAACGCCACCTTGTCGGTACGTCCCAGCGTAAAGCTGACGTTGTTCAGCAGCTTCACGCCGTCCACAGTCTTGGAGATACCGCTGACCTGCAACACTTCCTTGCCCAGTTCCCGATCCATATCGAAACCGATAAAAGGATAGCGGCGGCTGGACGCAGGGAGTTCTTCCACAGTCAGGTTGTCCAGCAGCTTCCGGCGGGAAGTCGCCTGTTTGGACTTGGACTTATTGGCGGAGAAGCGGGCAATAAAGGTTTTCAGTTCGGCAATTTTATCTTCGACCTTTTTGTTCTGCTGTTTGATGAGCCGCTGCATCATCTGGCTGGACTCGTACCAGAATTCGTAGTTGCCCACATACATTTTGATTTTGGTATAGTCAATATCCACGATATGAGTGCAGACGTCATTGAGGAAGTGGCGGTCATGGGAAACCACGATAACGGTACCGAAGTACTCGGACAAAAAGTCCTCCAGCCACGCAATGGCATCAATATCCAGATGGTTGGTCGGCTCGTCCATGAGGATAATATCCGGATTGCCGAACAGAGCCTGTGCCAGCAGGACTTTCACCTTTTCATTACCGGAGAGGTCTGCCATTTGCTGATAGAGCAGTTCTTCCGGCAGACCCAGCCCCTGAATCAGCTTGGAAGCGTTGGATTCCGCCTCCCAGCCGTCCAGTTCAGCGAATTCCGCTTCCAGTTCAGAAGCCAGAATACCGTCCTCCTCGGTAAAATCCTCCTTGGCATAGAGGGCATCTTTCTGCTGCATGATGTCGTACAGCCGCTGGTTGCCCATAATAATGGTATTCAGAACGGTATAGGCATCATAGGCGAAGTGATCCTGTTTGAGGACACTCATGCGGAGATTTTTCGGAATGGTCACTTCACCGGTAGTAGGTTTCAGCTGACCGCAGAGAATTTTCAGAAATGTGGATTTTCCGGCACCGTTTGCACCGATAACACCGTAGCAGTTGCCGGGGTTGAATTGCAGGTCTACATTTTTGAACAGCGTATCGCCGCCGAATTGCAGACTAACGTTAGAAACAGTAATCATAATTATCATATCCTTTCGCGGCGGCGGGTCGCCGCCGACCCTACGCCCCAATTTCAAGAGTAAAAAGGGTAATGTTACGGCGGCAGCAGCCGCCTGTTCGCCCCGCCGGGGGATTTTTGCGACGTGTAATCTTCGGGTGATATTTGACCTTGTAGTACAAGTGGAACGCGAACTCTTTTCTTTTTTTACTTCTTTTTTTCTTTTCAGCAAAGAAAGCGGCGAGTCGCCGCTGACCTTACGCCCCAATTTCAAATGTAAAAAGGGTAGTGTTACGGCGGCGGCAGCCGCCTGTTTGCCCCGCCGGGGGATTTTTGCGACGTGTAATCTTCGTGTGATATTTGACCTTGTAGCACAAGGGAAACGCGAACTCTTTTCTTTTTTTGCTTCTTTTTTTCTTTTCAGTAAAGAAAAAAAGAAGCGTAACTCCTTGTGAAACCGCCTGCTTGCTGTAGCGATAAAAGAATCCCTCCACCGCCCTTTTCAAGGGAGGCTTATATACTGCTTGCAAACGCCGTACAAAATAAAGTTACCCACTTGTACCAGAAAAAAACTTGAATATCAACATTACCGATACAGGCAAGGGCAACCACCGGCGTTGGCAAGCCCCAGGCGGACAGCGAGTGCAACGAGCGAATTCCGCCGGACGGTTTCGGTGTGGCTGCACTAGAAAGTACACTTTACGAGTGAACCCCTCCACCAGCTTCGCTGGTCCCCCTCCCCTTTCAGGGGAGGCTTATTTCAGGCACCCGAAGGACGTGCCTGTGCTGAATCGATAGCTATAGGCTCCCCTGAAAGGGGAGCTGGCAGTGCGTAGCACTGACTGAGGGGTTATCTCGTAAGTCTTTTTCATTAAGCAAAAGATTTCACCAGAACCCCTCCACCGCCTAACGAATGTAAGCTTGCAAACGCCGTACAAAATAAAGTCACCCACCTGTACCAGAAAGCACCTGAATATCAACATTACCGATACCGGAAAGGTCAACCACCGGCGTTGGCAAGCCCCAGGCGGACAGCGAGGGCAACAAGCGAATTCCGCCGGACGGTTTCGGTGTGGCTGCACTAGAAAGTACACTTTATGGGTGAACCCCTCCACCAGCTTCGCTGGTTCCCCTCGTACTGAGCGGTCCCCTCTGCCCTGCGGGCATCTCCCCACCCCGTGGGGAGTCACCCCTTTCAGGGGAGGCTTATTTCAGGCTCCCCTGAAAGGGCACCCGTAGGGCGTGCCTTGTGCTGAGCTGGCAGCCGCAGGCTGACTGAGGGGTTTCTTCTGCGAAACCTGAAACATGAGTAAAAGATTTCACCAAAACCCCGCCCGTATAATAAAAAAATCGCCCTGCCTGCGGAGAATCCCCCACGAACAGGGCGAAATATTTTCGTTTTGTCTTGCGGCAGTGCTGTTACATTGCCGTCCGGTTTTCCAGTGCCTTGAACAGTGTCACCTCGTCGGCGTATTCCAGCGAACCGCCTACCGGCAGCCCAAACGCCAACCGTGTGACCTTGACCTTCAGCGGCTCCAGCAGCTGTGCCAGATACATCGCCGTGGCATCGCCCTCTACAGTGGGATTGGTCGCCATGATGACTTCCCGCACCTTGCCGTCCTGCAAGCGTGCCAGCAATTCCCGAATCCGCAGCTTGTCCGGCGTAATGCCGTCGATCGGTGAGATCAGCCCGTGCAGCACATGATACACGCCGGTGTATTCCCCCGTGCGTTCCAGTGCCGTCACATCTTTCGGGCTCTCTACCACGCAGATCAGGCTGTGATCCCGTTCTTCGTCTGCACAGACAGAACAAAGTTCCATTTCCGTGAGATTCTGACAGCAGGGGCAATAGTGAATGTCCCGCTTCGCCGACAGCAGAGCGTTGGCAAAGCGTTCCACGTCCTCCTCCGGTCTGGAAATGATCGAATACGCCAGACGCTGTGCCGATTTCAGCCCGATGCCCGGCAGTTTTGCAAACTCCTCCGCCAGAAGTTCCAGCGGGAGTGCGTGATAACCAGCCATTCTGTTCCCTTAGAACAAGCCCGGGAGAGAAACACCGCCGGTGATCTTGCTCATTTCAGATTCTGTGGTTGCCTCTACCTGATTCACTGCCTCGTTCACAGCACTGATGATCAGATCCTGCAACATCTCAATGTCCTCCGGATCTACCACTTCCGGCTTGATCTCCAGAGCCTTTACGGTCTTTTTGCCGGTAACGGTAACGCTGACTGCACCGCCGCCTGCGGTTGCAGTAAAGTCACGGCTCTCGATGTCTTCCTGCAGTTCGGAGATCTCGTCCTGCATCTTCTGTGCCTGACGGATCATTGCGTTCATATTCTGGGCACCGCCCTGATTCTGTTTCGGTAATCTTGCTCTCATGAGAAAATCTTTCCTTTCAGTATAAACTCATATCTTTTCGCATTGGTAAAAATGCGGGTTTCACTTCATCACTTACGCCAGCCTGTCAGGCAGGCTTCTATCATTCTTCCACTGCCGTATCCAGATGACTGTCCATCGCCTTTTGCAGCAGATTCTGTGCCTTGGAGGTCTGTTCCTCCGGCTCGCTGCACTTGGCACGGATATTGTACTCTGCCCCGAGGAACTGCTTGACGGTTTCCCGCAGGGACAGTGCATTTTCCTTATTCTTCAGCAGGGTGAGGAAAAACCGGTTCTTTGCCACGATCAGCAGGTTGTTTCCGGCAACGTATGCCGAAGACTCCGCCAGACTGCCGGACACCGCCGGATTCACTGCCTGATATGCCGCCAGAATATCCGCCCAGTTGTTGACCGGCTGGATCTCTGCCGCCGTCAGGGGCTTCTGTTCCGGTTCCGCCGCAGCAGGCTCGGCTGCCGGTGCAGACTGTGTGGTCTGGGGTGCCGCAGCAGGCTGCGGGGCAGGCTGTGCCGGCTGGGGAGCCGCTGTCACTGCCGGCGAAACCGGTACAGCGACCTTGGGCACTGCCAGCTGCAACAACAGCATTTCCAGTTCCACACGCTTGTTCTGATTTCGCTGCATGCGTTCCCGACAGTCTTGCAACTGGGCGATCTGCCACAGGATCGTATCCAGCGAGGGCTTCTGTGCCAGCTGTTCCAGCCGCGGCAGCTCGTCCGGCAGACAGGTCAGCAGATCCGGCTGTCCCGTGCCGGCTTTCAGCAGCATCATATTCCGCAACTGTTCCAGCAGTTCGTCACAAAGCCGCACCATGTCCTTGGACTGGTCGTAGAGGGCACCGGTGTATTCCAGTGCCTTTGCCGCGTCCTGTGCCTGCACTGCTTCCAGAATGGCAAACACGCTGTCCCGACCGGCAACGCCGGCTGCCGCCGTAACAGATGCCGCGGTGATCGCTTCGCCGCCGGACGCACACTGATCCAGCAGGGACAATGCATCACGCATACCGCCGTCAGACAGATGAGCGATCAGCTGTGCCGCCTCCGGCTCCAGCGAAAGCTGCTCCTCGCCGGCGATATATTCCAGCCGTGCCGCAATGTCCGCAGTGCGGATCCGGTGGAAGTCGTACCGCTGGCAGCGTGAAATAATGGTCGCCGGCACCTTGTGGACTTCCGTGGTCGCCAGAATAAACTTGACGTATTCCGGCGGTTCTTCCATGACTTTCAGCAATGCTCCCCACGCACTGGGAGAGAGCATGTGCACTTCGTCAATGATATACACTTTATACCGGCAGCGTTCCGGCAGATAGACGGTGCCTTCCCGCAGGTCGCGAATGTCCTCGACGCTGTTGTTGGAAGCCGCGTCGATCTCCACGATGTCAGAAAGGGCTCCCCGTTCTGCTTCGCGGCAGATATCGCATTCCAGACAGGGATTTCCTTCCGGCGTGCGGTGTTCACAGTTGACCGTTTTCGCCAGAATGCGGGCACAGGTGGTTTTTCCCGTGCCGCGGGAACCGGTAAACAGGTAGGCGTGGGCTGTCTTTTCCTCACGGATCTGATTCCGGAGAGCCGTTGTGATATGCGGCTGCGAGATCACATCGTCAAACGACCGCGGCCGCCATTTCCGATACAATGCCTGATACAACCCTTACACCTCCCAGCAAAAAAGATTCCGGAACATAGGTGTGCAGGTTTGCTGCGGCACACAAACACATCCGCTTAATGCTGCTCGGTCCCCCGCCTGACATGGTTCACGGTGCTTTGTTGCACAGGACCCGCACACCTATATTCCGGAATCCGTCCTGATGTCAACGCATCAGATATTTGTATTATAGCATACTCTTACAGAAATTGCAAGTGTTTTTCGAAAAAAACCACAGAAATTCCTTTCGGCCGTCAGCCAGAGAAAGCATACGTGAATATATATGGCAACACCGCACAAAGTCCGCCTGACGGCTTTGCACGCAATCTGCTTGCAGACTTTTCCTCTTATCGTTCTTCCAGCGGCACATATTCCTGCGGCTCTGCCACAGAGAGATATGCCGGACGGATAATTTTCCGGCAGTTGATGAGTTCTTCCAGCCGGTGTGCCGACCAGCCGGCAATGCGGGCAATGGCGAAGATCGGCGTGAACAAATCCATAGGCAGTCCCAGCATGCGGTATACAAAGCCGCTGTAGAAGTCCACATTGGCACAAACGCCCTTATAGATCTTCCGGTTCTGGGTGATAACTTCCTTGGCAAGGCGTTCCACGGTGGCGTACAGCTGGTACTCAGCGTGGCAGCCCTTTTCATCGGAAAGCTGTTCCACAAAGGATTTCAGGATCACGGCTCTGGGGTCGGATACGGAGTACACCGCATGACCCATGCCATAGATCAGACCGCTGTGGTCGAAGCCCTCGCCGCGGAGCAGCCCCTTGAGATATTCCCGCAGAGCGTCCTCGTCCTCCCAGTCGGGGCAGTGCTGCTTCAGGTCTTCGAACATCTCCATAACCTTGATGTTCGCCCCGCCGTGCTTTGGCCCTTTCAGAGAGCCCAGTGCCGCAGCAACGGTGGAATAGGTGTCCGTTCCGGAGGAGGAAACCACGTGCACAGTGAATGCGGAGTTGTTGCCGCCGCCGTGTTCCGCATGGAGCACCAGACACAGATCCAGCAGTTTTGCTTCCAGACGGGTATATTTGCCGTCCGGACGCATCATATACAAAATGTTTTCCGCAATGGAAAGCTTCGGGTCAGGCTTCTGGATAAACATGCTTCTGTCGTTGCGGAAGTACATAGAAGCCTGATAGCCGAACACTGCCAGCGACGGGAACTGGGACACCAGCTGGATACACTGCCGCATCACGTTGGGCAGGCTGGTATCATCGGGCTTGGGGTCATAGGCATGAAGTGCCAGCACGCACTTTGCCATGGTGTTCATGATATTGTCGCTGGGCATCTTCATAATAACGCCGCTGTTAAAGTGGTTGGGCAGTTCCTGATAGTCTGTCAGCAGCCCCTTGAACTGTGCCAGCTGGTCGGCTTTCGGCAGATGTCCCATGAGCAGCAGATAGACGATCTCCTCGAAGCCAAAGCGGTCGTGGGTAATAAAGCCCTGCACCAGCTGTTCAATGGGAATCCCGCGGTACAGCAGCTGTCCGGCTGCGGGAACTTCCCTGCCGTCTACGATCTGGGTAGCGGACACCTTGCTGATCGTGGTCAGACCGGCACGTACCCCTTTACCGTCCAGATCGCGAAGGCCACGCTTAACTTCGTACTTTTTATAAAGTTCCTGTTCGATCTCGTAGTGGGGTTCTGCATCTGCGGTCAGTTGGTCTACCAGCTGCATGTCGTGTTTATATTGTGCGATCATTTGCTGGATCTTTGTAGAATGCAACAGTTTTTCTTTTTTCATCTTATCAGTCCTCTCTTGTCGGAACAGCGGTTTCGTCTGTTCGGGCTCCATATCGTTCAAATTCTGCTGTTGGAAAGCAGTGCATAAAGCTCGTGTAGAGAATGCAACACCCTATGAACATTCTGCATAATACTATGATTGAAAAGTTGATTTCTTTTTATTATACAGGATTTTTGCAGAATTGTCAAGTTCGTTGGTGACGTTAAAATAAAAGTTACCCGCCTGCACCAGAAAACACCTGAATATCAACATTACCGATACCGGCAAGGGCAACAATCGGCGTTGGCAAGCCCAGGCGGACAGCGAGGAACGAGCGAATTCCGCCGGACGGTTTCGATATGGCTGCCCTAGAAAATTGCTGTCCTCAGGCAAGTCCGCGGGGCGATGTGGGCGTTCTCCCTACCTATTTCAAGGGAGGCTCCAGTGTACTTACAATCGTCCCAAAAATGAACAAATCGCATCGAGAAATCAAGGTTGATTTCGGTTTGTACACAAAATCATGTGGTTTCTCCGTGACAGGCATCACTTTGTGTCACGAAATTTTCCGATTTTTTTCAGTGCTTCAGCCAGAAACGTTCCTTCGTGTCGCTTTTGTAAATTTTTAAGCAAAGTCCGCGGGCGGCTTGCAAATCTAAATGCTATATGATAAAATAGATAAATCGGAACGATGTATGTGCGATTCCTTGGGCAATACCGCACAAAGCGAACCGCGGCACCGCATCGAAACTCCCCGAAATTTTTCGGAATATCCGCAGGAAATCCCTGCGAAACCATACGAAACCGTTCATCAAAAAAACGGTTTCAGAATTTGAAAGAGGAAGAAGAAGCATGAATGACTGTGGCATCAGTAAACTGGATCTGAAACGGCGAAACCGCATGCAGATCCTGAAAGTTGTTCGGGAACAGGGGCCGATCTCCCGCGTGGACATTTCGGCAATTCTGGGCATCACCCGTGCGGCTGTCACCATTATCACCAACGAAATGATCGACCAGCACATTTTACAGGAAGTGGGCGAAGAGCCGGTCAACCCCAATGCCGAGGTGCGAAAGGGCAGACGGAAGATCCTGCTGGACATCAACGAAACCTACAAGTTCGCGATCGGCATCTATGTGGACGAAAAAGAAATTTCCATTGGTCTGACCACCCTGAACGCGGCGGCGTTGGACAAGAAGTCGATCACTCACAAAGCCGACATGACACCGGAAGCACTGGCGGAACTGCTGGGAACCACACTGGAAAAAATGCTCCAGAACAGCTGCCTGACCTACGAAAACCTGCTGGGCATCGGCGTGGGCATCATGCCCTCCGCTTTTGAAATGATGGGCGGCAGTACAACGGACACCGGCTGTCCGACATTTCCGGTGCTGCAAAAGGCACTGGAGGACAGCACCCGCCTGCCGGTATACATCAACAGTGCCGTCACCGAATTCGCCATGGCAGGCGTGCACTACGGCGACCTGCATGCCAAGGCGGAAAATCAGGTCTTTCTGTACTGGGACAGCGGCAGTTACCGTGCCATTCCCGTCAGCGGCAACGCTCCCATTCTGCCTGCCGGCTCCGATGATGCCTTTGTGGAACACATCTGTGTAAACCCTGCCGGTGCTCGGCTGGAGGGCTACCCCAAGGGCAGCGTGCGGGCAGAACTGTCCGCGGCAGCAGTGGCGGAAAAAATCCGTCCGGTCTTTTCCGAAGAACAGACTCCGACACTGTACGCTGCACTGGAGGGTGACCTTTCCCGTCTGACACCAGCTTCCCTGCTGGCTGCGGCAGAAACGGACACCGCCTTGCAGCCTGTTGCAGACGAAACTATCAAGCAGTTCTGCGTCATGCTCCATACATTATATTGCCTGTATTTTGCAGAGCATATCAACCTGTACGGTTTCGGCTTCACACCGGAGCATCTGGAACAGATCCGCAAAGCTGCGGCAGAATTCGCTGGCAAGGACTTCGCACAGGCGATCATTCTCTGCCCTATCGGGGAACGGTATCACTTCCTCAGCGGCTGCACCTATCTGATCCAGACAGGATTCTATCAGCGTGGCGGGCTGTGCTCGTAAGCGGGTGGCGAAGAAGATCTGCTTACAAAATCTTTGTAATTTTAGATTCACGTGAAAATCCCTCAGTCAGCCTTCGGGTGCCCTTTCAAGGGAGCCTAGAATAAGCCTCCACTTTAGGGAGGGGGGACCAGCGAAGCTGGTGGAGAGGTTCCCGTATCATGTTTGTTTCAGCGTTTCCCTAAGTTCACGTGAAAATCCCTCAGTCACCTACGGTGCCAGCTCCCTTTTCAAGGGAGCCTGATTTAAGAAATTACAATATGCGATTCACCTGCACATATTAAGGAAACACTGAATAAAGCACCTCTCCATTTCCGGAGAGGTGTTTTTTTATTCTGAAAGCTGTCTGATTTTCCCGTGGCGTTCTCGAAAAATTAACTTGTGTTTTTTTACGGAGAACACTTGCACACCAGTGGGAGATGTGCTATAATAATACTTGCGGTATGCGGGGGAGAATCCCTGCATCACGCACGATCATATGATGTATCAAAAATGGAGAGCCGATTCCCAAAACGGCTTCTCCAAATTTATGCAAAAGGAGCAGAGTTCGCAGGGGTGCGGACTGGGTGAGAAATCATGAGAGTAGCAGAGATGAATCGAGAAGCATTGGAAGCATTTGCCGCTGACTGTAAAAAGCAGTACGAGGCATTTCAGGCACAGGGGCTGAAACTGGATATGTCCCGCGGCAAGCCCTCGCCGAAACAGCTGGATCTGACCAACGGCATTACCAACTGCCTGTCCGAGGACGACTATAAGGCAGAAAACGGTCTGGACTGCCGCAACTACGGCTGTCTGGACGGTCTGCCGGAAGCAAAGGCATTCTTCGCTCCCATGCTGGGTGTAAAGCCGGAAGATGTCATCGTCTGCGGCAACTCCAGCCTGAACATCATGTACTGGGCAATGTCCCTCGCCATGACCAACGGCGTAATGGGCAGCAAGCCGTGGGGCAAGTATGACAAGGTAAAGGTGCTCTGTCCGGTGCCGGGCTATGACCGCCACTTCGCTGTCAGCGAATTTCTGGGCATGGAACTGGTGAACGTTCCCATGAAGGAAGACGGTCCGGATATGGACATCGTTGAAAAGCTGGTGGCAGAAGACGATACCATTAAGGCGATCTGGTGCGTACCCATGTACTCCAATCCGGGCGGCGTGGTATACAGCGATGCAGTGGTAAAGCGTTTTGCAGCCCTGAAGCCGAAGGCAAAGGACTTCCGTATCTTCTGGGACAACGCATACTGCGTACACCATCTGGTCGACAATCCGCCGGTACAGGCAAACCTGCTGGAAGAAGCCAAGAAGGCAGGCAATGAGGACATCTGCTATATGTTCGCTTCCACCTCCAAGATCACACACCCCGGCTCTGGCATTGCAGTCATCGCGGCAAGCCAGAACAATCTGGCATACCTGAAAAAGGCTCTGGGCTTCTCCACGATCGGCTACGATAAGATGAACCAGCTGCGGCACCTGCGGTTCTTCGGCGGCAAGTTCGAGAATCTGGTAGAGCACATGAAGAAGCACAAGGCTCTGATCGCTCCGAAGTTCCAGATCGTCGAAAGCACACTGGAACAGGAACTGGCAGATCTGGACATTGCCAACTGGTCCAACCCGCAGGGCGGCTACTTCATTTCCTTCAACCAGAAAGGCTGTGCAAAACGCATCGTTTCCCTGTGCAAGGAAGCCGGCGTGGTTCTGACCGGTGCCGGTGCATCTTTCCCCCACGGTGTGGATCCGGAAGATGAAAATATCCGCATCTCCCCCACATTCCCCACAGAGGAAGAACTCCAGAAAGCAATGGACGTTTTCGTTTGTGCTGCAAAGCTGGCTGCCGCAGAACAGGCTCTGGCAAAGTAAGCACTTCGCTCAGCATATAAAACTAAGGAATCACTGAATAAAGCCCGCCTGACGGCTTTGCACGCAATCTGCGTGCAGATTTTCCG
>OLQC01000355.1_pt1 | contig 48991 bp, 44 predicted proteins | sample 1672471 | NCBI WGS metagenome assembly OLQC01 (sample SAMEA3136689, study PRJEB25190) | human gut metagenome | biome: human gut; feature: human-associated habitat; material: faeces | place: Austria | collected 2013 | reverse complement strand
CAAACTGAGTAATTTTATCTTACATCAGTTTGGAGGTTTACACAAACTTTGGGATACTCCCAAGTAATCATTAACGGGATAAATAAAATTTTAATGCGTAACAGGTATTGAATCTGTTACGCATTTTTATGTGATCAAAAAACGAATACATCTTATCTTAAATTTTCATTATAGCGTTATTCTTCTAAGACAACCTCTCTTAACAGAGCTATCACCTGCTCATAAGATATATCGTTAGCATATGAAAATTTCTTTTGATACTTTTTCCACATATTTTTCAAATCTTCATCCGCCGAAATATGATCTATAATTTTATTCCTATCAGCTATTTTTTCCAATGAGCCCCTGTGAATTGCTGTTGCGTTTAATGCCTCCCTGAATATTCTCTTATCATATTTTTGTGTATTTCCTAAAATATATACATCATAAAAGTCTCTCGGTCTGGTGGTAAATATGCCCCGGCTCAAAATAGTTTCTACTTTTTCTGCCATAACGGTTTCAATGTTATATCCCCATAAAGTGATTTTAACGTCCTCATCAAAAATGCCTTCAAATTCATATTTTATGGCACAGGGTGTAATCACATCTCCGGTGGACACATCTATCGATAATGGTGTAATAATTGTATCGTAAACTGCATCTATCCTTGCACAATACCCACTATTAACATCCCGCCTTTCACGACAAACTTTTCACTATATTCTGATACGGACAATCTTTCTAAAAAATGTTCAAACATATAATTCTGTAACACTACCTGTGCTGCTATTTTGTTGCTTTTAGCGTAATTCTTAATCTTCTCTTTGAGGCTCATTGATTTTGCGCTCATAGCAAAACCTCCATATATCTCTTTAAGTTTTTCTCAACGCCAAGCTTTGAAGCATATGCGGCTAACCGATCAAGATCTTTTTCTGATGAAGCAGCATAATTCTTTATGCCACTGATAACCGTTTCTTCGTCAAGTCTATTTCGTGAACGTAATAAATCACAAATCGTACGCTCCGCATTATAACATCGCACTTCATTTCCCAACGTGGTTTTCCGGGTAATGACACCTAACTGATGCAACTCCGGTTTTATATAGTAACACACACATTCCTCCTGCAGAGGATTCGAAAGTTTCGTATTACTCGGAATTGTTACAGAATGCATAAATGGTGTTCTCTCTGATAACCCATTTAAAAATAATGCTGTATCATGCGAACATATCATTTTATCTGACCGCAGCATCAATGTATACATGTCATCGCAAACAGAATCAGGCAGAATATAAACCCCTCTGCAACCACGTTCTAATAACCCTTCTTTTACATACCAGGAAAGAAGAGAACGTGTAAATCCCAACTCAACCGCCTGAGCCGTAGTTATCATATTATTATTACTTTTTATTACTTTTAATATCGTCTCGTTAATTTTCATTGAATCCCCCCTGTTTTACATTTGTATCGATATTGTAATTTATTTCGTAATAATTGTCAAATATTTATTATATAAAATACCACAAAATACTGTCTACGACAAAAGCCCATCGGAAGTCACAAACCTCCGGTGGGCTTTTTCATAATGTCTCATAACATGAAACATCCAATATTCCATCCATAGAACTCTCTCTTGCGAGTCCCTTTACCTGATATCTGTTCTCTTTTGTATATCTCATAATGTATCCGATTGGTAACAACATGCATACAAGGTGCTGCCAAAATGAAAGGATATCAACATACAGACAGCAAATACTAATACCGAACTGTGACTATTATAGCTCCTGTTTTTGCGATTTTTTGATTCATACGCTCACTCCTCTGCTGTTTCTTCTCGTGAAATTACTTTTTATTCTGCTTTTTTCTATTGCAACAATCCATTTCATTTGCTCTGTGCTTTCTTTAAGATACCATACCTGTTTTGTAACATATAGTTCCGTTTTTATGCATAATGTGTCAATATTTTAAAACAACCCCTCCGTCCCCGGAGAGGTTGTCTGTTACTTTTCTTCCATATGTCGGTCTATGACTTCAAAAAAGGAATCGGTCTTAACATCCTTTGGCAGATTTACCTGAAGTTTATCCCACATTTTTGTATTCAAAACCGTAGAGCTGTTTTCAACATATTTGTCATATACGGTATGGAATGCTTTTTCCTTGCGTTCCTCTAAAATGACTTTTTTATTCTTGTCTGTCAGCTCTTTGTTGTATTTGTTGATGCACTTGATGAAATAATATCCCTCTTTTGTTTTGATCTTTCCTGAGATTTCTTCGTTTTCTAACTCAAATGCTTCTTTCACAACTTCCTTTGGCATATCCTCCCTGCCAAATTTAATATCTGTTCTGGTTTCCTCATTGCAGCTTGCTGCCACCGAAGCAAAATCTTCGCCTCTTTTCAGGCGTTTTTTTATCTCATCCGCTTTTCCGGAATCCTTGACAAAAATCTGCATCCCTTCTATAATGCGCGCTTCGTCATCACTGACTTCCTCATCCACACTTCCGATCAACGACTGATATACTTTTGATGCCAACAAATACTCGCTATACATTTTCGTGATCAGCGACTGACTGGCACCCATATATTTTCGCTCTTCTTTGGAAAGGGATTCATAGTACTCTTTTGCCGCAGCCTCTGCAATCTGCTCTTCTTCCTTTGTCAGCTCGATCTTCTGCTCTTTTGCAATACCATTCATACATTTGATCTTAGAAAGCTGTGATATTGTCAACTCTTTCACATACTGCTCTAAATCTTCCTGTACGGATTTCTGCTTTCTCAGGCTGACCCCATAGGCATTACCGTAGATATTCATATAATTGGTCAGATAGACCTTTGCCTCTTTTTTCCTGCAAACCTCTTTGTCGATCTTAAATACCTGATGATAGCCGACAGGCTTTAAGAATACCACTTTTGTATTTCCAATCTGACAGCCGCTCAGCAGCAACGCCACAAGCAGCAGACATGCCATACTCCTGATTCTTCTGTGTGATCTCATCTCCTACTCCATTGTTTTTAAGATACTTCTCGCTACAGACAATCCGTTTGCAGATGCCTGCTGAAGTCCTCTTGTCACAGATGCTCCGTCTCCGATCGCACGAAGTCCCGGAATACTGGTTTCAAAATCCTTATTGACTACAACTTTGTTAGAATAGAATTTTACCTCTACACCATAGAGAAGTGTTTCATCACTTGCAATACCCGGTGTTACTTTATCGAGTGCCTCGATCATTTCCTCAATATCCACCATGATACGATGTGGGAATACCAAAGACAGATCTCCCGGAACCGCATCCTTCAAAGTCGGGATCAGGTTGTTACGGCACAGACGCTCCTCGGTTGTTCTTCTTCCACGTTTAAAATCTCCAAAAGTCTGTACTAAGATTTTTCCGGCACAGAGCATATTGGAAAGCTGTGCAATCTGTTTTCCGTATTCGATCGGTGTCTTGAACGGTTTTGTAAAGTTCTTAGATACCAACAGTGCAAAGTTCGTATTGTTTGTCTTTAAATCTTTTGACTTATAAGCGTGTCCATTGACTACGGCAAGACCGTCATCATAGTACTCGGTTGCCACCTCTCCGGAAGGATTGGTACAGAAGGTACGCACCTTATCATCAAAGGTCGGTGTATGATAAACAAGTTTTGCCTCATAGAGATTGCGGTTCAGTACGTCCATAACTTCATCACGCACTTCCACACGCACACCAACATCTACCGTTCCTACCTCTGTCTCAACTTCGTGCTCTTTACAGATATGTGCAAACCAGTCTGCTCCTTCACGTCCGACTGCTGAGACGATCTCTTTTGCACGGAATTCTTCGCCTTTTTCGGTCAGGACTCCAACGGCTCTTCCGCCTTCAATGATGAGGTCTTTGACCATAGTATCAAAACGGATTTCCACGCCTGCTTCTAAAAGATGTTCCTGAAGTCTGGAGTAAATCTTATATCCCTCTTCAGTTCCTAAATGACGGATCGGACATTCGATCAGCTTTAAGTTGGCATTGATCGCTTTTCTTCTGATCTCACGGATCTCTTTTTCTTTGTCCACGCCGTAAATACTCGTATCTGCACCGAATTTCAGATAGATTTCATCGGATTCATGGATCAGTTCTTTGGCTGCCTCATAGCCTAAAATCTCCGGAAGATTTCCACCGACATCTGGGGATAAGGAGAGTTTTCCATCAGAAAATGCTCCTGCTCCTGCAAATCCGGTCGTAATGGAACATGGCTGACATCCTACGCAGACCTTTGTCTTACGTTTCGGACACTGGCGGTTCTCGATCCTTCTTCCTTTTTCAATCATCAGTACCTTTAAATCTTTTTTATGCTCCAATAACTCATATGCACAAAAGATTCCGGAAGGTCCTGCTCCTATAATAATAATATCATAATTTAACATTTAAAAACTTCCTTTCTTTTATCCTTCTACAATTAAGTATCTTCCACTCGGAAGTGCAAATACTTCTTCTAATTCCTCTAAGTTATCCAAAGACAGTCCGGAAATATCCACACCTTCTTCATCAAAGTAATCTTTCACATCTTTTAAATCTTTACAGATCACTGCCATGCAGTCTGATAAAAATTCCTCTGCCTCCTCCGGTGTCGTTGCTACCTCTTCCTGAAATAACTGAAGCTGTTTCTCTAAGAAAACCTGCAGACACTCTTCATCATATTCATTCATACCAGATATTCCTCCTAAATAACTCTCTCCCAATACGTTTTTTTCACACCCATAGTATCGTATCAAAAACGCGTCGGGATTTCAATGGATTTTCGCTTTATTTCCTGATAAATTCTGCCGATAGGAAGTCCTACAACATTGTTGTAGTCCCCCTCGATCTTCTGAATGAATTTTGCTCCGAGCCCTTGAATGGCATAGGCACCCGCTTTATCCATCGGTTCGCCACCGGCAATATAATCTCTGATCTCTTCTTCTGAAACCGGATACATCGTCACTTTTGTTCTTTCAAAAAAATTCTCCATGCTTTGATCCCGGTTATCTATCAATGCCACTCCGGTGTAAACCTCATGTTCTTTTCCCGAAAGTATGGTAAGCATTCTTAAGGCATCCGCTTCATCCTTTGGTTTTCCTAAGATTTTTCCTTCATATGCAACCACGGTATCCGCTCCTAATACCAAAGCATCTGCTCCTGCTGTCTTTGCAACCTCTTCTGCTTTCTGTTTTGCCAATTCCATCACCACTTCGCCCGGAAGCTCTTTTGTGATCACCTCTTCGCCGGTTGCCGGCAGGATATTGAATTTTACTCCGATCTGTTCTAACAATTCTTTTCTTCGCGGCGATGCCGATGCTAAAATGAATCTCATATCTTCCTCCTAAAGTCTTACGATTTTTTCTAATGCAAAGGAATAGATCAGCTTCTCGCCGACTTCTACCTCTAATGCCTTTGCCAATGCCTCCGCATAAAGTTCAATCTGGGTTTTATATCTTCCGATCAACTGCTCGCCTTTGTTTACCCGGTCAGTCTTATAATCTAACACATGTACTTTACCGTCCTCAATAAAAAAGACATCCACGATTCCCTGGATCAATACCCGCTCCGTACTCTCCATTTCCGGATAGATCTCACCCGCTTCTTTTCCTAATACAAACGGTTTTTCTAAAAATAATCTGCCTGCCCGCTGTGCATTACTCATGCGGATTGCTGTTTCATCCATAAAAAATCCGGCAATCTTATCCGGCAGGATCAGTTCATACATCTGCTCATCTATTTTATGCTCTTCTAAAAGCTCTGACAATCGTTTTTTTACAATGCCTGCAATGCCTGCCCGGTCTGTCTGTACGCCTGCACTTTGGATCTGCTCCTCCATCCGTGAAAAATCAATGCACTCCATGGCACGGTGTACTGCCGTACCTCTTTTTGCTCCCTGATTTTCCTCACGCGCTTTTACAAATTCCGGCACATACGGCAGCGGTACTTCTTCTTCAAACCAGCGCACCGTCTGCTCCTCCTCCGGTTCAAATACCATATCCCTGTGTTTTAATTCTGAAACGGATATCTTTGTCTTTAAGGAAACCTCTTCCATTTTCGGATAACAATAGGAAAGCCTCTCTGTTAACTCCTTTGTATCTGCTTCGCGGATATGCTCTAAAAGCTGTTCTTTCTCCCAGCCCTTTTGAAATTCCTCTGCGAATTCACTCTGCTCTTTGCTATCACTATCCACATACACCGGATATCTTTCACCATAGGAATAGATTGCCGGCAAGATCCAGTCAAAATAGCTTCCCGCATTACTCCTGCATCCATAGGAAAGCATCCCGGTACCGGCACTGCTTTGATAGCTTTCTAATTTTTCTCCCGGTTTTTTTAGGGTTCCGACTAAAATCAGTTTTTCTTTTGCTCTCGTCAGTGCCACATAGAGAATACGAAGCTCCTCGCCTAAGTTTTCCAAACGGATCTGCTCTGCTAAAATCTGCTTCACAAAGGACTGCGACTTGATCCGCCTTTTCGTATCATACTCTTCCACACCGATCCCAAACTGCGGATGTACGACGATTTTTCCATAACTGTCCGACATATTAAAACGTTTTCCCAATCCTGCCACAAAGCAGATTGGAAATTCGAGGCCCTTGCTCTTATGGATACTCATAATACGCACCGCTTCATCATTTTCACTGACAATCTCTGCTTCGCCAAAATCCACGTCATATTTCTGTAATTTTTCAATATATCGGATAAAATGGAACAGGCCACGGTAACTGCTGTTTTCAAATGCAATTGCCTTTTCTATCAGCATTTCCACATTTGCCCTGCGCTGTCCGCCTGCCGGCAGTGCCGTAACATAATCTAAATATCCGGTCATTGCAAAAATCTCATAGAGCAGTTCATGGATTGGCAGATAACGGCTCTTTTTTCGTAGCTTCTGATATGTCTGATGAAAACGTGCTAATTTTTCCTGTATCTCCTCTGGCAGTTTCTGACGCAATTCCTCGCTGATGCTTTCCGATATCTCTTCGGATTCCGGCATCCATGCCAGCACATTTTCATAAAATGGCTTTTCTTTATCCACTGCCCGAAGATAGCCTAACTCCTCTTCGCCAAGTCCGCCAAACCACGAAGTCAGAACGGATGCTAATGGAATATCCTGTCTTGGATTATCCAAAATTGCCAGATAATTCAAAAGCACCTGGATTTCCTGTGTGGAAAAATATCCGGTTCTCGAGATTGCATGTGCCGGAATCCCCATTTCCCCAAGTTCAGCTGCCATCACATCGGCATCTCCTCCGGGACTTCGCAAAAGGATGACCATATCCGAATATCCCGGTCTTCGTAACTCTCCGCTTTTTTTATCCGTGATCCATCCGTTTTCCTTTAACTGCCAGATCTTTCTTCCGATCGTCCCTGCTTCTAAAATGCTCCGCTCTGTGCTGCTGTCCTGTTCCACCACGATGACTTCGGAGGATTCCTGTTCTCCTTTTAATGCCGGATAATCTGCTCCCGGATAAAGGGCTGCATCCTCATCATAACGAACCCTGCCTAAGTCTTTTCCCATAATCTTATAAAAGATATCATTGACAGCCGCTAAGACTCCTTCCCTGCTTCGGAAATTCTTATGCAGTTCGATCTTCTGATACGGACTGTCCTCTTTCGTATAAGTCTCATATTTTTCCATAAAAAGTTCCGGTCTTGCCAAACGGAAACGATAGATACTCTGCTTCACATCTCCGACCATAAACATATTCGGCTCTCCTGACTGTATCTTCGATACGGCACTTAAGATTGCCTCCTGCAAATAGTTGCTGTCCTGATACTCATCGATCATGACTTCTTCAAAAAAATTCCGAAACTCCTCTGCAACAGGTGTCGGCTCCTTCGTCTTAGCATTCACTAAAATATCCAATGCAAAATGCTCGATATCTGAAAAATCCACCAGACTCTTTTTCCGTTTTGCCTTGTCATAAGCCTCTGTAAACGCGCGGACTAATTCGAGTAAGACATGTACCATCGGCTGCTGTCTGCAAAGAGAAGCCTTCAGATCAGACTGGCTTTGAAAGAATATTTTTTCACGCAGCTTCTGGATCGTATCTTTCATCTGCTCTCTTGCTGCTTTGACCTGTGCCTGTTTTTGCAGACTTCCATCATAGCCCCGTGCCGCCGCAAGTCGCGCATAGGCAGGAAGCTCTGTCAATGCCTGTACAATATCTGCATAGGTATCCTTTGTACACAAAGTTTCCACCAGTTCTAAGTCGCTTTTAATAGCGCCTGCATACATCTGCGGTCCGTCAAACTCCTGTGTCAGATTCCATGCCTTTTGCAATTCCCGCAAAACATCTTCCATACTATTCCGGTAATCAGAAAGTGCAAGCTGCATCCAGACGGAGTCATCCGGGGATTCACATGCTTTTTTGTAATCTTCATCTAACTTATCAAGCCACTCGGACTGCCATGGATTCGACTGTGCCGTAGTAAAGAGTTCTAATATCATACTGCGGACATTCCGGTCGCTTTTTGCCGTTGCAAAAGCCTCCATAAAGGACGTAAAATCTTCATTTGATTTTTCATAAAAACTCTCTAAAACTTCATCTAATACCTGCTCTTTTAACAGTGCCAATTCTCCCTCATCTGCAATCCGAAATCCCGGTTCTAAATCTATGGTATGGAAATAATTCCGCACGATATAAAGACAAAAACTGTCAATCGTCGTGATCTGGGCATTATGGATCAACGACTGCTGTCTTTGCAGATGATGATTTTCCGGTTCCCTTTCTAATGCCGCTTCAATGGCATCACCAATTCGTTCGCGCATCTCTGAAGCTGCCGCATTGGTAAAGGTTACCACTAAGAGCCGGTCCACATCCACCGGATGCTGTTCATCGGTAATCCTTTTTATAATCCTCTCTACTAAGACGGCGGTCTTTCCGGAACCGGCTGCCGCGGATACTAAGATATTGCGATTCCGTAATTCAATTACCTGTCTCTGTTCTTTTGTCCATTCCACAGCCATTACTCGCCGCCCCCTTTATTTGTTAAGTCTTCACTTATTTTTTTAAGAATATCATTGTCCTTTAAATTTTTTTCTAACTCATGATAATGATATCCCGGAATCTTTGCATCAAATCCACAGATACTCCGATATGCACAATAGTCACAGCCGCTTTTCGAGTCTAACAGATATGGCTCTGCCGCAATATTTCCTCCTAACATTCCATTGCCAAGCTCCTTAATCTTTTCTGTTGCAAATGCTCCGACATTAGAAAAAGCTGTTTCTGAGAGTGTCTTAGATGTTGCAGAAATCGTTCCGTCTTTTTTTAATTTTACCGGGATGACATGCGACTCGCTCTCCATCTCTGTATCCATTGCCCGCCAGACATCTTCCTCACTGTTGACAATACCATCTAACTTCAGACGCTGTAGGATTTCCTCTCCAATTTCTTCCTCGCTCATTTCGGCTCTGCCCTCTGCATAAGGGTCATCTACATGATAATAGAAGATTCCCGCAGGCACTGCCGTTTTCTGTGGATATTTCTTCGCCGTTACCTCCAATGCCGCGTTCAGATATACCACAAGCTGTAACTGTAAACCATGATAGAGATTTAAAAGCTGAAAACTCGTATTTCCGGTCTTGTAATCAATGATCTTTACATAGACCTTTTCATTGGTCGTATAAGTGTCCATCCGGTCAATCCTTCCACGCAGATGCATCCGTTCTTCTTCGTTTAAGACGAACTGTGCCGCGTCTAAATGATTTGCCGCTGAAAAGACCAGCTCATAGCCTTCCGGGCGGAATTTTCCACGCTTTACCTGTTCCCGCAGTGTTTCAATGGTGCGATGGTAGACACGCTTCATCTGTCCGATCATAAACTGACTTTTTTTTGTATCATATTCTTCTAAGAGCCTGTTTCTTTCTAAAGATTCCTCAAAAGAATGTTCTTCTAACCTTCTGCTGTCCTCTTCCTCTAAATCTTTCCAGGTCAGCCCTTCTTTTCGCAGGTTTTTTGAAAAAGATTCAATTGCAAAATGAAATACATTACCGAAATCTGCCGGTGTAAAATCCTGCATCTGGCGTTCGCTGAGCCCTAAGCCATATTGCAGATAATGCGCGCAGGCACAGGCGGCATAACGCTCTAACCTTGTGACACTGCTCTCAAGCACTTTTCCATAAATCTCATGTATCAGATCTCCCGGCAACTTTTTCGCATGGTACTGCATATAAGAAGCATCGATCAGATGATAAATCGGTTCTGCCCAATCTTTGTTTTCTAAATACCAGTGCGCTAAAGCCTCCCAGTCCTTTCCTGCCGTCTCTTCCATGTGAAGTCCATGCTGTTCCCTTTGTGCTAAGAGTCCCTGTAAAAAATAGGACATACTGCTCTTTGGCGTTGCAATGGTCATACTGCGGTCAAATGCTTCCTGTACTTTGATCTGTGGATACATTTTTTTGATCTGTCCGATCAGATAAGATGGACGTATTGCTTTTCCTTCCGAATCCACGCGGGAATAGCTTAGAATTAAATGTTCCTTTGGCTTTGTCATATTTAAATACAGATAGAACTTTTGGATAAACGCCCGCTCTCTTGGTGTCGGTGCAAGCTGGATATCCTTTTCTAAAAGATGCTCCCTGTCAAAACCTGACAGAATACCGCCCGCCGCTGCCGCTTTCGGGATAATCCCATCATTCACTCCGGCAAAAAAGAGCACACGGATATCATCTAATCTTGTTCTTTCGATATCACCTAATACCACGCAGTCATATCCCGGCGGGATCACACCTACCTTTGCCGCTTCAAATCCGGCATCTAAGACATCTGCATATTCCGTAATATCAAACTGCTCGTCTCCAAGCAGATCTACGATCTTATCTAACAGATCCATCACGATCCCATAAATCTGCTCATATTCCTTTGCGGTTGCAAAATCCTTCTCTTCTTCAAAGCCTGCCTGCATCTTTCGCAGCTTTTCTTCTACCTCATGGGCTGTGATAAACTGATACAGTGCTGTCGTCTTTTCCTTTACCGTGGTTTTCTTCTTTGCAAGCACTTCCCTGAAAACCCCTGCACATTCCATAAAATCACTGCGGATCTGATTTAATTCTTCTAAGGTCTCCTCGCAATATCCGGTCGGACATTTTTCAAATACCTGATTCCATTTCCGATACCCACGGACTCCCGTTGCAAGTATGTAATTTTCCAACCGGTCTATCTCATCCGTACTCTGTCTGCTGAGTCCGCTGCGGAAATATCGCATGACACTCTCATAAGAGAAATCCTCCTCGACCATTTCTAAAGATGCCCGCAAAAATTCAATAAACGGATGAAACAGAATGGTCTTTTTCTCATCAATAAAATAAGGAATCCCATAGGCTTCAAAGATTTCTTTGACATAATTGGCATAATCCGCCGCTGCCCCCGATACAATGGCAAAATCACGGTAACGGTAATCTTCTTCCCTTACCATCCGGCTGATCGTCGCTGCCGCAAATTCTAACTCTTCCTTCCGGTTCTGACAGCTTTGGATCTGTATCTCTTCCTGTTCTTTCGGATAGGCTTTTAAACTGCTGCGGAACAGATTTTCCTCTAAATGCAGCAATGCTTTTGCGTTCCCATAACGGTATTGTCTGCCATCTTCTACCCATATCGGCTCTAACACTTCGCACTTTGCCTCATCGGCAAGTTCTAACAGCGTTCTGACCATTTTCTGGCTCATATGGAAAAGTTCCTGTATTCCGGTCACACAAAAAGGGTCTACCCTTTTATCTAACGTGACAGCCGCCCACACCCGGTCTGTCATCGGAAACAGTGTTTTTAACAGATTGACCTGTACCGGTGTAAATCCTGTAAATCCGTCAAAAATCAGATTGCAGTCCTTTAACATGACCGAACGTCCTGCTGTCTTTGCACATTCCTCTAACACTTCTTCCGAAGTAATATAACTGCCCTCTAAATACTCTAAAAACTTTCGGTAGATCACTAAAATATCCTTCATCTTCAGGCGGAAAGACCATGCATTATCCTCATCCTCACACCATGCCTCTATATCCTCCGGTGTGATCTGATACTGCATAAACTCCGAGATCAATGATTTTATTTCACTGACATACCCCATCTTTTTTAAATTACTTCCAAGGACGCTCATGCTGTCCCCATATTCTTCCGTCAGACGGCGTAAGATCAGATTTTTTCCGGTCTCTTCTAAAATCCGTATCTGATACATTCCCAATTCATCAAAAACACGAAATGCCAGACGTTCAAAACTTAACACATCAATATTCATGATCGCGTGATTTTTACTGCGTTCTACCAGTTCTTTTTGCGTCTGCATCGTGAACTGTTCCGGTACGATCAGTAAAAAGTCCTTTGTCCGGTCTTTTTTTGCCTCTTCTATAATTTTTTCATATAAATAATAGGACTTTCCGCCCCCGGACGGTCCAAATACAAATTGTAATGACATGTTCTACCTCTGCACCTTTCCTGTTTTTATCCCATTGTTTTTATTATAGGATTAGGATGTCAAAAGGCGGTTTCAAGTTTTTTGATTGGCAACTTGCACAAAGCCGGGTCTATTTTGTTCCGTTGTACGAAAATAAGAAAATCTAAGTCTGCCTGAGTCAGGTTACGATGGAGTGACGTGTACGTCTTAAACACCCCGTCCATGGGGTGTTAAGACTTTTGCTGCCGTCCATGGCAGCAAAACACTATACATGAACAGTCAGACTAAGATTTACTAATTTTCTCCCAAAGTCACAAAAGCAGTCCCGGTTTTGTGCAATTTGCTAGCTACTAAGTTGTGAGCCGCCTTTTGACACCCTAATCATTATAGCTTAGATGTTTCCTCATATCTACCGGAAAAACAGAAAAAATCCCGATACACAGATCATGTATCGGGGTTTTCCTATGCGATCTCATCTTATATCCTTATATATTATGCTCATCCGGCACAATAGCCGGATCACATTTTAGTAATTCTCTGCCTTTACCTGGAAATAAGCCTGTGGGTGGTTACATACCGGACATACTTCCGGTGCTTTCTTTCCAACACAGATATGTCCACAGTTTGAACACTGCCAGATCACATCGCCGTCTTTTGAAAATACCAGATCTCCTTCGATATTTGCTAACAGCTTTCGGTATCTCTCCTCATGCTCTTTCTCGATGGCTGCAACACCTTCAAATAATACTGCAATATCATCAAATCCTTCTTCTCTTGCCTCTTTTGCAAACTGATCATACATATCGGTCCACTCATAGTTCTCGCCTTCAGCCGCAGCCTTCAAGTTCTCGATCGTGCTTCCGACTGCACCGCCGTTTAACAGCTTATACCACATCTTTGCATGCTCTTTTTCATTTGCTGCTGTTTCTTCAAAAATATTGGCAATCTGAACATATCCGTCCTTCTTTGCTTTGGATGCAAAATAGGTATATTTATTTCTTGCCATGGATTCTCCTGCGAATGCTGTCTGTAAGTTTGCTTCTGTCTTTGTACCTTTTAAATTCATATTCTATCTCCTTTTTTAATATTAGTAATTGTTACTGTTACCATTATAATAGCATCTTTTGAAAAAAAGTCAAGTCCTTTTCTAAGAAAAATCTTTGACCCAAATGTCACTCCCAAACTTTCTTTTCATATACTAGGGATAGTGAGAAAGGAGATTTTTTATGTCAAACAAAACCATTTCTATTGCACAGGAGAATAAACTTTTTGACGGCATTGATGTCAGCAGCTATCAGGGTACCATTGATTTTAACCGTGTAAAAGCCTCCGGGATTGATGTCGTTTATATCAAAGCCGGGGAAGGCGGTCAGATCACCGATCCATATTTTAAACAAAACTACTTAAAGGCAGCCAGAGCCGGATTGATCTTTGGTGCCTACTACTATGTGACCGCTAAAAATACAAGTGAAGCAAAAGCACAGGCAAATGACTTTTTTAACCTGATCCGTGCTACCTCCTTTAATGCAAGACCAGCGATGGACTTTGAAGATTTCTCCGGCATGGAACGGGAAGATATCAATGAGATCGGACTGACTTTTTTAGAAGAATTAGAACGTCTGACGAAGATCACGCCGATGATCTACACCGATGCTTCCTCCGCGGAAACGATCTGGAGTGATGCATTTTCAAAATATCCGCTGTGGCTTGCCGATTACAGTGAACGCGATGAATTCCCGCCTGATATTACCGTCTGGGAGAGCTGGACGGGATTTCAGTATTCAAATACCGGTACGATTCCGGGGATTTCCGGCAACGTAGATTTGAACAAATTCCGGGATGGCATTTTAATCTCACTATCCGATTCTGATTCCTCTTCTGAAAAAGACAACACTGTAGAATACATGGTAAGACCCGGCGATACACTCTGGCAGATTGCAAGACGCTACGAAACGACCGTACCTGCCATTACCGCCCTCAATGGTATTGCGGACCCTGATCTGATCTATATCGGTCAGATCCTTCGAATCCCGGAAATGCAAAGATGATCCCACAGAGAAAAAAGACCCACACCGGTACGCTCCGATGTGGGTCATTTCTATTCTGTCGATAATCCTACCTCATGGTTTTCAAAAATATGACTTACCGCCGCCTCATATTCAGCAAAATGCTGTGCCTTTTTTATCTTTTTCACATCACGTTCTACACCCTGAAATGCCGTGATAAAATATCCCCACAGCTCTTTCATCTTAAACAATACGCTCCGCTCATCTGGCGCAAACAATGTCCGATAACTTTCATAAAGAGTATCATGAAATCTATGCAGTTCTTCTTTTTTCAGCGTTTCTCCACCCTGCAGCTCACGCACCAGTGCCGGATTGCTTAACAGCCCTCTTCCGCACATGATGCTTTCTAATTCCGGAAATTCTGCTTTTAACTCTGCTGCATCCGATACCGTAAAAATATCTCCATTGTAGCAGACCGGATTTACGCTTTCTTTTAAAAAAGCTCCAAAAACCTGACGATCCGGCTGATTTTTATAAAAATCACTGCGGACACGGGGATGTACAATGACCTCTGCAAACGGATACCGTTGAAAGACTTTCTGTAAATCCTCAAATTCTTCTGCATCCTCTATTCCGATCCTGGTTTTCACAGAGATCTTCATTTTTTCTAAATCCGCTTTTTGAAACACCTCGTCAAAAAAAGCATCCAGCTTATCCGCATCCTCTAAAAAGCCCGCTCCCTTGCCCTTAGAAACAACGGTTCCCGACGGACATCCTAAGTTCAGGTTCACCTCTTGATATCCAAAAGCGACAAGTTCCTTCATTGTACGCAAAAAATAATCGGAACGATTGGTCAATATCTGTGGCACGACACAGATCCCACGATTATTTTCCGGTAAAATATCCCGTTTCTCCCTGGGTGTAAAACAGCGGTTCTGGTTCGGTGACACAAAAGGCGTAAAATATTTATCAATTCCCGGAAATATGGCATGATGTGCATTGCGGTAAACATATCCGGTAACCCCTTCCATCGGTGCAAAATAGTAATTCATGTCCTACTCTCTTTCTTTCATTTTTCTGTAGTATTGTACTTCTTTTTTTCAATAAGGAAGTCTTACATTTTCCTTTTCTTTCTGACAAAAATGTAATATAATGTAAAAAAATAGTTTTTTTACAGGAGGTGATTTCTTTGAGAAAAAAATATCTGCGTAGTTCTCTCTCTGTTGAAGCAGAAAAATACGAGCCGGGTAAAAACATGGAAGATGGCTTTGAACCTTGGACAAAGGTCGTTACAGCCGGCTGGATCATTACCGAAGGACTCGTAAAACTGGAACGTGAAAATGGTCAGCTTGTATGCCCATTTATCAAAAACCGCCGTGGTGTGATCTTTATTCGTGAAGGCGATTACATTATCTATGAAGAAGGCGGCGAACGTCACTGCTGCGGTGAAGACAAATTCAGTATCCGCTTTAAACCGGATGAATCTGCGTAGCAGACTTCACACTTATCGTTTTACTTTGTAAAAAATCCTGTTTTTCCTCCCTTACGGATGGATGTAACAGGATTTTCTTCTTTTATCCTATTATCCTATTTTGTTATCTATTTTAAGACTCCCGCTTTTTTCTCCACACATCGTTTTGCCCAGATAAAACAGCAGATATGTGCAAAAAACGTGATCGCCCAGGTGATCGGATACGATACATAAATCATATGGACTGTATGATACTTTGGTATTTGAAAAATCGTTGCAAGCCAAACCAGTCGTAAACCGCATGCGCCGATCATAGACACAATCATCGGCATGATCGAGTAACCGATCCCACGCAATGCACCGACCATCACATCCATCATTCCGCATAATGCATAGGTCACGGAAACTACTTTTAAGCGGATCATCCCCGCTGCAATGACTTTACTGCTGGAAGAATAAATGCTAAGCAGTGGATGTCCGAAAAATACCACCAGATTTCCTAACACCAGCCCTACCACGGTCACACAGATTTCTCCCGTGATCACAATCTTATTGATCCGCTTATAATTTCCTGCTCCCATATTCTGTCCGGTAAATGAGATGGTTGCCTGATGGAATGCGTTCATGGCAAAATAGACAAAACTCTCAATATTGGCTGCCGCTGAATTACCGGCAACCGTAACGGCTCCAAAAGAATTAATGGAGGACTGTATCACAACATTGGATAATGAGAAAATAATTCCCTGTACTCCTGCCGGCAGTCCGATTTTTAAGATTCCTAAAAATTTATCTTTATGAATGTGAAGCTGCTTGATTTCTAAGCGGATTGCTCCCTTTTCTTTGATCAGACACCGGAGCACCAGACCTGCTGAAATGCACTGTGAGATCACGGTTGCCATGGCAACTCCTGCCACATCTAAGTGAAATCCGATGACAAAGAGCAGATTTAAGATAACATTGACTACTCCCGCTCCAAACAGATAATACAGTGGCCGTTTGGTGTCGCCCACTGCACGCAGGATCGCACTGCCAAAATTGTAGACCATGGTTGCCGTCATCCCCAGAAAATAAATCCGCAGATAGAGTGCCGCTAAATGCAGCACCTCTTTTGGTGTCTGCATCCATATCAAAATCTGTTTTGCACCAAAACAGCCAAGCACCGTTAAGATAATTCCACTATAAATACTTAACAATATTGCAGTATGTACTGTCTGTTTTAACTCTTCCTCTCTTTTTGCTCCATAATAACGTGCCACCAAAACGTTTGCACCAATGGACAGTCCTAAAAATAAGTTCGTCAGCAATCCGATCAATGACGTGTTAGATCCCACTGCTGCTAACGAATTATCGCCCGCATATCTGCCCACCACAACAATATCCGCTGCATTAAACAATAGCTGCAGCATACTAGAACACATCAGCGGTATCGTAAACAGCAGCATTTTGCTTAAGATCGGACCGTTACACATATCAATCTCATAACTTTTCTTTTGTTCCATTTTCTGATCATCCCTTAATATACTACTTTTAAAACGTGAAAGGAGCACCAGTAGAAAACAATGTTTTCCATTGGTGCCTGCTCTTTTTCCTATATTATTGTACTCTATGCTTTTGTGAGATACAATATGTTTAGGAAAATTTTGTATACACTTTGCTTTTAAAGATAGCTTTTACTCTATGTTACAACGTTAATGCAAGTTCCAATTCTTCCTGATCTTTTTTCAATTTTAAATTGAATGCATCAATAAAATTATCCTCTGTAATACCTTTTAAAGTAACTGCCATAAATAAATTCTCCTCATATGTGTGATTTTTTAATTCCTATTTATTCTATCATAAAAATAATGGTGCTGTATATTACTTATCTATATACACACTACCATTCTTGTTCTCCATATTAATATTTCAATTTTTATGATTCGTCTAACAGCCACTCCACAATATCGCACACCTCAATTCCTTCATAGGTGTATTTCGGGTGTTTTGTTCGCGCTATGATCATCTTTGGAAAAGCATCCCTTATCTGTAGTAATGGCGAATACCCTCTACGCAAAAGCTCCACACATACGATATTTTCATAAACGCGACCATAATCCATATTACGGCTGCCTAGTATTGCATAACGCATTCCCGTATCACACATATAAAACTTGTCTGAAGTCTCCAAATATTTCTTTCCTCTGATGTCATACCTCTTAATATCATAAAATACAAAGGCTGTACATAAATATTTAAGATATTTTCCTATGGTCACATGATTGGTTGCTACATCATGTGCTTTTAAAATATCACTGATTTTATTGGGCGATGTCAGATTGCTGATATTATCCATCAAAAACTCACTTAATTGACGCAGAACCTGTGTATCCGGCAAATTATATTTTTGTACCAGATCTCTATTCACAATCGTTTCATATACTTCTTTAATATATGTTGTTCGATCCAGATCGGCACTAAGCAAGAATGCATTTGATCCAGTCACATAAATATCATATTTATTTTTTGAATACAGACTGTTAATTGCCAATTCAAATTTAGGACACAACTGCACTTCATCAACAAACAGATAATTTTTCTTATTCAGGAGTATCTTTTAATGCCTTCATCCTTTCTAACTATCTTTTTCGAATAATTGTCTTCATCTGCTCACCACTTTCGAAACTTTAAAATTTTTACACTTTCGAAACCGCTCTTAAAATTCAACTTCGACCACACTCTCTATTAACTAATACAAGATGCTGCAACATAAAATGACTGCCAAACTATATTGACAGTCATTTTATATTAAGATCTATGCTTTCGTTCTCTTATTCTATCACGAAGATAGTGGAAGAACTTGCATATAGTTACAATTCATATCTATTCCTTCGTTTTGCTGCTTCTTTATAAACCTTTTCATCGGTTCTGACAGAAACAACTATAATTTTCATTACTCCATTCACTCTCTCAATTTTATAGACAACTCTGATACCCAAATCCCTAAACTTTATTTTCAGAAGATTTGTGAGGTTTGTCCCACTTTTATTACCCAAAGGCTTTCCATATCCGCCTTCTTCCGCTGGCAATGGATTTTTGCTGACTTTCATAATGCCTTTCAATACCTGTATTTGAGCTGAATGGTCAAGCTTTTTCATATCTTTTTCTGCTTCTTCTAAAAACTCAATCTCCCACGTCATTCGATATCTGCATCCTCCGCATCCAATAGTTCTTCTTTACTGATTCCAAGATGATCCATCACAGAATCCAATGAAACAGTCTTCTTATCCCCATTTTCTTCTATACGCCTGTTTGCCTCCAATAGAAGAAAATAATCCTCTTCTATCTCCGTTAATCTGGTATATTCTTCCGGTGATAATATGACTGCTGAGGGTTGATTATTCTTTAAAACAATTAACTCTTTCTCAGAGTGAAGTCGATCAAATATCTTTGCTGCCTGACCTTTATTAAATTGTGAAATAGGAACCAGGCTTTGTAAAAAATCTGTTGCAAGTGCCATAATAAACACCTCCGGTACTTTATTCTACTTATAGTATATGCAGAAGAGGTAAAAAAATCAATATTATTACCAGATTATTTTCCAATTTGTTTTCATTATAATTTGTTGTTCTATTTCTTATTCTGGTTGTAAAGAAAAATCGTAAAATAAATTTTCAATTATCTCTTTCCCTTCAACTCCCAGTCCCTAATGTGCATAATACCCATTACTTACAAAATACTGATGGATTCTCCGGATCAACTGGCATTTCGGATTCTCATCTCCCGGAGCCATGTTTAACTTGCAGGAGCCCTTACAATGAAAGGAAGCCGTACAGCGATCCGGGTGGCATGCCTCCGGTCTTTCATAGTTGTAGCCGATCGGGTAAGCCGTCTGTCTTTTTAATGCATTGACGATATTATCACAGGTCATGATATTTGCGATCGGATCTCCCTCGCAGGTCTGGCACGGATAAATGCTTCCATCTGTATGGATGCTTAACAGCCTCCGGCCTGCCTGGCAGCCATCCGTACAGGAAGAACATGGTCTTAAGAACTGAAAACTAAACTTTTTCATATTATAACCCGACTTTGTCAGGTACTCGATCGCTTCAATGACATCCTGATACATCTGCTCAATGTAATCATTGCCTAACATTACAAAAATATCGGAATTGACCTGCCATGGCAGATCGTGTTTCACTACAAATTTTGCCAGTTCTAAAATCTCACCTGTTTCCACATTGGTATCTGTCAACACGGTAAGGATATTGCAGCGGCCACCCTCATCTAAAAACCATTCGAGATTCTCCATTACTTTTTTAGATGTAGAATTACCGTTGATATCAACCTTAGAGTGGATCGTGCCATCCAGTGATATCCCGCAGCCAATATTATTTTCTACAAGATATCTTACAATCTCATCATTCAGCAGTGTAAAATTGGATATGATACCTGCGTTAAAGTTGCCCCCTAATACTTTTTTCATATCATTTGCAAGAACTGCTCCGGTACCGATCCCTAATAAAGCGAGTGCGGCAGCCGGAATGACGATATACTTCTTTTTCGTTCGTTTCCTCTCCATTCTCTTTGTTCATTCATACTTGGTTTTTAGCATAACGTTTTAGCGTTAGTTTTGCAATATATATTAATAGTTTTTCGTTATATGTGTCATTTTGTATAACGTATATACGTTAGTTTTTACCACTGCTCAATGCTTTTCATACCTTCACAAATAATGATAAACAAAAATATTTGGAAATTATAGAGATACCTAATTTCTCCGCAACGCTTCAATCGGGCTGAGCCCTGCCGCTTTCTTTGCCGGATAGATTCCAAAGAAGATTCCGATTCCGATGGAAAACAGCGTTGTAACTAACACGGCTGCCGGACTGACCGATGGCGTAAAGGCAAATGCCGGCTGTATCATGGCGATCACTTTTGCAACGCCAAATGCCCCGCCGATCCCTAACAAAATTCCCACAACTCCACCGATCAGTGTAATGATGGCAGACTCAGACAGAAACTGGAGCATGATCGACTTCGTCTTTGCGCCAAGTGCTTTTCGGATTCCAATCTCTCTCGTACGTTCTGTTACGGATACCAGCATGATATTCATGACACCAATACCACCGACTAACAAAGAAATTGCCGCCACAAAAGATACTAACGTTGTCACAATACCGATAACCTTATCGACTGTGGTCATGTAATCACTAAAATTTTCCACCTGATAGATATCTTCTCCACTGCACTGATGTCTGCGTTCTAACAGATTCGACGCTTCCGAAGCAATACGATAGGTATCTTCTCCCTCTTCCGTTAAAATCATGATCTGCCAAAAACTCTCTGTATCCATGCCATACATGGTTGAAAATGTTATCAGCGGGATCTGAAGCTCAATTGGTGAGTTTTCATAAGTAAAGGAAAACATAGAGTCCTCGGAAGCCTTTTCCACACCAATGATCGTCAGTCCCATTTCTTTTCCATATAATGTGACATCCAGTTCTTTTCCTACAATATCCGTAGAACCGAAGATCCTGACCGCATCTTTTTCACCAATGATCGCAAGCGGCTGACCCGCGAGATACTCTTTTTTTGTAAAATATCTGCCTTTTAACATTCCATTTTTAGAAAAATACTGGTAATCCGGCATTTTTCCATTGATATTTGCTTTAAACTCGCCTTTTTGCGTCATCACGCTTCCTTCTGCACCATATCCTGCCGAAATTGCACGGATACCTTTTACCCCATCGTATAATGCATCGATATCTTCCTGTGTAATATCATAGGAATTTGTATCATCATAGGAATAAATAGCAATCTGGTTAATTCCGATGTCTGCCATTTCATCCGTAATGATATTTTTTGCTCCGTTACCTACAGACATAATCAATATCACAGATGAGATTCCTATGATAATTCCAAGCATTGTCAACAGCGAACGCATTTTATTTGCTCTGATATTGGCAACTGCCATTTTCAAATATTCTAAAAACTGTGACATTCCTGCCTCCTACTTCTTCTCTGCTGCTTTCATTCCGTCCTCAATCGTGGTATCGATCGTTGTGACTACTGTTTCTCCTTCTTTCAGACCTTTGATGATCTCCACATTCTTTTTAGAAGAAATTCCTGTCTTAACATATTTTTTCTGAAGTTTATCCTTGCTGAACACATAGACAAAATCCCCTTTTGAATCACTGTTTACCGCCGCGATCGGTACTTTTAAGACATCTGTCTTTTTACCTAATTCGATTTTGAGCTTTGCATCCAAGCCAATGATCAAATGATCATCCGGATCATCGATATGCACTCTGGCAGTCGCCATTGCTACCCCCTGTTCATTTTTTTCCGCTACTTTTCCTATATTGGTAACACTACCCTGATACTTTCTGTCTAAAGAAGTAATGGTTACCTTCTGTCCTGCTTCAAGATTGGTCAGATTATATTTTGACACTTTAAAATCCACGCACATTTTCGATGCATCTGCAATCGAAAACATCGGCGCACCCTCCTGCACGGCACTTCCTGCTGCTACCTCTGTTGAAGTAACGATCCCATCAAATTCTGCCTGGATTCCGGCTTTTGCCTCTGCTAATGAATCTGCGGATTGTGATAGCGTCAATTTTGCCGCCTGTTGCGAGGAAGTAATTCCCTGTTTTTCTGCATCGGTTAAAACAGAGGCTTCTCCGGCTGCTTTTTTCGACTGTTCTTCTGCTTTGCTTCCCTGTAAACTTTCTGCCTGAGACTGCAGGTTTTTCAACTGGTTCTCTAACTCACTGACTTTTGCCGTCACATCGCCATAGGCTTTTCTCTGTTCCTGTTTTTTATTTTTTTCTTTCTGTATCTTTTCTAATTCTTTCTGCTCTTCTTTGGTCAGATCCTTCTTATTTTTCAGTTCCTCTGACCGCTTGTCTAACTCTGTGATCTCTTTGTCTAAATTACCGGCTTCCGCTGCAGCATTTTTACTCTGCTCTGTCTGTGCTGCCAATTCTGAGATCTGACCATTTAAGCCATTTAACTGATCGTCGATCGACTGAATCCTTGCATCTGCCTGTGCCGCCTGCTCACTTCCCTTAGCACTCATTTCTAATGATTTCTGATTTGCCGCATCACTGGCTTTATTCTGCAACTGTGAAATGTTATAACTTTTTTCTAAAGAAGCTGTATTAAATGTGATCAGCGACTCTCCTTTTTTTACCGGTTTTCCCACCTGCAGATCGGCTGTTGCAATTTCCGCATTGACCGGTGAGGAATAAGTACGCATATCTTCACTGCCTATTGTTCCGCTTGTCTCTAATTCCGCTGTAATATTTCCTTTTTCTGCCTTTGCCGTCTCTACTTCCTGTACCGGTTCAGAGCTGCCTTTTCCTTTTTGTACAAATACAATCACAAGAATGACTACCACTGCAACCGGCAAAATCATTTTCCACTTCTTTTTCTTCTTATTATTCTTCTCCATTTTCTTCCTCCATGCTCTTTTTATCTGCCATGCCACTGTCCGATTCGATCTTGCCATCCATGATCCGGATGATCCGCTTTGCGGACTGTGCGATCTTATCATCATGCGTAATTAAAATGACCGTTCTTCCTTCGGTGTGCAGTTTTCTTAAAATATCCATGATCTCACGGCTCGACTTTGAATCTAAATTTCCCGTCGGCTCATCCGCTAAGATCAGGGGCGGTGCCGCCGCTAACGCTCTTGCTATGGCAACTCTTTGCTGCTGCCCTCCTGACATTTCCGTAGGTTTGTGATCCATACGTTTTTCTAATCCGACCCGTTTTAAGGATTCCTCGGAAAGCCTTTTCCGCTCTGCCGCCGGAACATTCCGATAGATCAGCGGCAGCTCCACATTTTCTAATGCGGTCAGATTTTGGATCAGGTTAAATCCCTGAAAAATGAATCCTATTTCCTGATTCCGGATCTCGGATAACTCATCATCGCTTAACGATGACACATCTTTTCCATTCAGGTAATAGTGACCGGACGTTGGAACATCCAGACATCCTAACATATTCATAAAGGTGGATTTTCCGGAGCCCGACTGCCCGATGATTGCCACAAACTCTCCCTGTCCGATATCCAAAGACACATCATCCAAAGCCCTTACTTCATTTTCGCCCGGATTGTATATCTTCATTAAATTCTGTACTCTGATCAATGGTTCCACTACATCCTCCTTTTTTTGTACTTCTGTATTATTTTAGCCTCTGTTTTCTCTCATAAATATCATGTATCTGTTTTCTATAACGAGATAGAATACAGATTATCTTCAACCAGCTTTCCATTTCGGATTTCCATACGAATCTCTTTAGAATTCAAAAATGACGATCCGCTCTCTCGGATTGTCCCCTGAAAATAAATCCCTGCAATCAATTTCATCCAAAAAAGTCAGTTCCTCCACGGTCATAAGATATGCCATATATTCGTCCGACGGATAATAAAAATACAACTGCATCTGCCGCGGTTTTTCATAATAGGATTCCCGGATACGCGCCATCACTTTCCGTAAAATTTCCAAAGAAAAAGGATTGAAAAAATAAATGCGGTCCACTTCCGCCGGCAACGGGAACTGCTCCGCATTTTCCACGACAAAATCTACCCGTTCCGCTGATACGGCAGTCTCTTTGTTTTCTATTGCCTTTGCATAAATCCGTTCATTATATTCAATGCCGACAGAATGACAGCGTGTCTGATAGGACAGAAAAAAATCCACCCGTCCTTTGCCGCATCCATAATCCAACAGTGTATTCTCCTTTCGGATCCACCCCGAATTTCCCAGCCGCTCTAATACCGAATAAGGGGTCGGCTCATAAGGATAGCGATATTGATCTGCATCGGTATTATCCGCTCCTGTGGTATGGATCTTTAAAAGTTTGTCCCATTCATTTTCGTTCATGATTTCCGTTTCCTCTTTCCTTTTATTTTTACCGCATTTCTATTTTACTGTTTTACCGACGTTTCAAATAGTATGATTTTGTAGGTAAATGTGTCTATTTTTTTCTTTCTATCATACGAATTGCCGGACAGAATATTCCGTTCGGCAATTTGTATGTGTTATCTTTTTCTATTTTGTACTCTCACATTATTTATAAAAATTTCTTTTGATCTCCTCTATGGATTTTCTGCCACTCTCTGCAAAACTCAAACGCAACCGGTACGCCTGATCCAGTGCCTTGATCCTATCCTGTTTTGTCTCTTCCACATAACTTCCATCTTTTTGCAACAGCCATGTTTTTTCTCTGTTCGGATCTGCAAAATCTTCTTCTATCCTGGAGTAGATGATCTGATATGACTTTTCCATAACGTCTAGGAATTCTTCCTTGGAACTAAAATGTTCTCCCTTTTTATACTCCGCCTCTATCCCGGATGCCACCTCTCCTAATTCACACTGGAACATGCTGACAGGATCTATGATATTTACGGTATGCAGCTGCTTATTCAATTCTTCTCTCTGCTTTTGATAATGAAAAGAAGAAACCATAACCGGATCGTCTTTGAGATACTCCCGCCAGTTCTTTGACTTTGCCAGACCTTCATCCGAAAAGGTTACTGTATCTTTTAAAACTTCATCTTTTAAATATCTGGTTTTGGATGGCTCTGTCTTTCCTGCCTCCTGGAATAAATCCGGCGTTTTTATATTTCCATGATGATATCTTCCTGCATAAATCTGTGTACCCGGTATATTTAATGCCATATAAGAGCTCCCTTCGCTTTTGATTGTTATTCTATTTATCGGCATTTTTTACCAGATACTTAAACTTTATCTTCCTTATTCTATATGCTATAATATTATACATTTAGATGGATTTTACTTCGGAGGAAAACACATGGATTTACTATTTACGATAATCGTTACATTCTTTGCTGGCATGGGTGCCGGACTCGGAACAGGATTTGCAGGAATGAGTGCCGCTGCAGTCATTAGTCCGATACTTATTACTTTTCTTGGCATCGATCCATACATGGCTGTTGGTATTGCATTATCATCCGATGTATTAGCAAGTGCTATCTCTGCCTGCACTTATGGAAAAAACAAAAATCTGGACATTAAAAACGGACTGATCATGATGATAAGTGTCCTGTCATTTACCGTTGTCGGCAGTTATGTGTCCAGCCTTGTCCCTTCTGCAACCATGGGCAATTTTTCTGTATTTATGACTTTTCTTCTTGGAATTAAATTTATCGTAAAGCCTGTAATGACAACGAAAGAAGCTATGGAACAGGTTTCTGCCAAAAAACGTGCTGTCCAATCTGTCTTATGCGGCATATTCATTGGTTTTATCTGCGGATTTGTCGGCGCAGGCGGTGGTATGATGATGCTTTTGATCCTGACTTCCGTACTCGGTTATGAACTGAAAACAGCCGTTGGCACAAGTGTATTTATTATGACTTTTACAGCCTTCACCGGTGCTGTGTCTCATTTTGCCATAGGCGGTATGCCTGATCTGACTGTTTTTGTGCTGTGTATTGTGTTTACTTTGATCTGGGCAAGGATTGCTGCTGTTTTTGCAAACAAAGCAACGCCTAAAACACTCAATCGTGTTACAGGCGTTATCCTTGTTATATTAGGTATTGTAGTTCTGACTTTTTCATTTATCTCATAACTACCTATATACTGTGTTATATAATTTAAACCCATAGTCTAAAACATCTGAAAGCTGCTCTCTTTCTGCACTTTTCAATTTTCTGTCCAGTCCGTCATCATTCCGGATGATCAGTGCATCATAATCAGGATCACCGCCGCCTTCATATAAAGACCAGCAAATACTGATCGTTTCTCCATTTAACTTAGTGGAACAGTCTACGTCTTTTGCATGAAAATCTGTCGAAAAGTCAAAATAGTCCGGCATTACCTGATTTGGCAATGTGAAGCAGGTGTCTTTATCATATGGGATCACATAGTATCCCCCTTTAGAACAATTCTCATCAATCGAATATTCATACTTCGCTAAACCCTTTTGAAACTTATCCTCGGTTACTGTTTTATAATGATTCCACACTAAAAACCAAATGGTTGCGGTCACCACGATGATGCCCAAAACTACACCTAAAATCATCCGCATATGTTTTGCCCAGTGAATTTCCTTATTTAATTTTTCCGTCATTTTGATATCCTCCTTAAGCATTTTGTCAAGAGAGATATGAAAATTATCGCTGATCGCTACTAATGTCAGCAGATCCGGATAACTCTTTTCATTCTCCCAGTTTGAGACTGTCTGTCTTGTAACATGAAATATTTCTGCAAATTCTTCCTGTGTCAGATGATTTTCTTTTCTGATTTTTTGTATTGTCTGACCTAATTGCATTACATTTCCTCCTTTCAGTCTCAGTATGCTTAACAGATATCTATATGACAAGCAAGCAACCTTTTGCTCTACCTTTTAGAGGACGCAAAGATTCTTTGCACCTGCTAAAACGGCTCCTCCACTGCCCCAAGCAGCTTATGCAGGATCCTGTACAATTCCTTTGCATCCTCCCTGTCCAGTTTGACACATCCCGCCATTTTATAAGGGATCTCTACCGCCTGTTCTTTCAGTGCCTCCCCTTCTTTTGTAATATTGATCATAAGAACCCGCTCATCTTTGCTGTTACGTTTTCTTATGACAAGACCTTTCTGCTCCAGTCTCTTTAAGACCGGTGTCAATGTTCCTGAATCAAGATATAATCTTTTTCCTAATTCCTTGACATTCATTTCCTTTTCTTCCCACAACACCATCATCGTGATATACTGTGTATATGTCAGATCCAGTTCATCGAGAAATGGTTTGTATCTTCTGACGATTTCTTTCGCACAGGCATACAGTGGAAAACATATCTGATTTTCAAGTTTGATCGCATCGTATTTGTCATTCATATTTTAGCTGTCTTTTATTCCTCTTCCGGCTCAAGCAGTCCGTCATAAGCTTTCCTTACGGCAATGGCAAGCTGACCGGAACAGGAAGTCGGTCTTCTGCCACATTTAATATCCCCAAGTTTCTGCTCAATCTCTTCTACCGTCCAGCCGTCTAAAATCCTTTCTATGGATTGCAGATTTCCATCGCATCCACCCATATATTTTATATTTGTTACCACGTCTCCCTCTAGATCAAATGAGATCATCTGGGAACAGGTATTTTCTGTCAAATAATTATATCGCATAATTTCATCTCCTACAATAATTCTCTGATCTTTTGTTCTACTTCATACATGTCTGTGGTTGGCTCAAAACGCTCGACTACATTGCCTTCCCTGTCAATGAGGAATTTTGTAAAATTCCACTTAATATCCGAAGTGCTCTGATAGTCCGGATGTGTCCTCTCTAACATGCTTTCAAGCATCGGTGTCAGCGGATTTTCCTGATCGAATCCCATAAATCCCTTTTGCTGTTTTAAAAAACGATACAACGGATGTGCCTTTTCTCCATTCACCTCAATCTTTGCGTAATGCGGAAAGGTAACGCCAAAGTTTGCATCACAGAAGGAAACGATCTCCTCATTTGTTCCCGGTGCCTGATTTCCGAATTGGTTACATGGAAAATCTAAGATTTCTAATCCCTCTTCCTGATATTTTTCATACAGATTCTGCAGATCATCATACTGCGGTGTAAAACCACACTGTGTTGCCGTGTTCACAACCAGTACTACTTTTCCTCTATATTCCTCCATGCTGTGTACTTCACATCTTGTATCCTCTGCTTTAAATTCAAAAAAATTACTCATATGATCTAATAACCTCCTGTATTTTCTCTTTTACAATCTTCATTCCCTGTGTCGGTTCAAAACGTTCCACCATATCACCGTCTTTGCTGATCAAAAATTTTGTAAAATTCCACTTAATCTTACTGTTATTCTTATAATCAGCATCCATTTTTTTAACTACCGGTCTGATCAGCAGACTCATCGGACCTTTTCCAAATCCCTGAAACGTGGAATTGCTTTGTAACCATTTGTATAAAGGTATTGCCTGCTCCCCATTCACCTCAACTTTGGAAAATTGCGGGAATGAGATTCCATATCTTCCGGTGCAAAAATCATGGATTTCATTGTCATCGCCCGGCGCCTGATTTGCGAACTGGTTACATGGAAAATCCAAAATTTCCAACCCCTGATCGTGAAACTCATCATAAATCTTCTGCAATTCGGAATATTGTGGTGTAAAGCCGCATCCTGTTGCCGTATTTACGATCAGTAATGTCTTTCCCTTATAACAGTCCATGGAGATTTCCTCTCCGTCCTGTGTCTTTACTTTGTAATCATAGATACTCATTTGATCTGTTCTCCTTTTTCTTTTAATTGCTTGCTATTTAATTGTGCGCAATTTATCTAATTAGTAATTTACCACCAGTAACTTATTTTGTCAATAAATTGTGCACAATTTTTTTTATTTTATAGGAAACACGGTATTTTCTATAGAAATTAGGGTGTCAAAAGTCGGCTCACAGCTTAGTGACCGGCAACTTGCACAAAACCGGAACTGCTTTTGTGACTTTGGGAGAAAATTAGTAAATCTTAGTCTGGCTGTTCATGTATAGTGTTTTGCTGCCATGGACGGCAGCAAAAGTCTTAACGCCCCATGGACGGGGCGTTTAAGACGTACACGTCACTCCACCACAGCCTAACTCAGGCAGACTTAGATTTTCTTATTTTCGTACAACGGAACAAAACAGACCCGGCTTTGTGCAATTTGCCAATCAAAAAACTTGAAACTGCCTTTTTACACCCCCTAATCCTACAGAAAAAAGACGGAGCATTTGCTCCGCCTCTGTTAGTATTATGATTTTTAATGATGAAACAGACGAATTCCGGTAAATGCCATCGCCATTCCATATTTATTACAGGTTTCAATGACATTGTCATCACGGATAGAACCGCCCGGCTCAGCCACATATTTTACACCGCTCTTATGAGCACGTTCGATGTTATCTCCAAATGGGAAGAATGCATCGGATCCAAGTGCCACATCTTCTAACTGATCTAACCATGCACGTTTTTCTTCTCTCGTAAATACCTCCGGTTTTACTTTGAAGATTTTTTCCCATGCACCGTCTGCTAAGACATCCATATAGTCTTCACCGATATATAAGTCGATGGAATTGTCACGGTCTGCTCTTCCGATGCCGTCCACAAACTGTAATCCTAAGACCTGTGGAGACTGACGGAGCCACCAGTTATCCGCTTTGCTTCCTGCAAGGCGTGTACAATGGATACGGGACTGCTGTCCTGCACCGATTCCGATTGCCTGTCCGCCTTTTGCATAGCATACGGAATTAGACTGTGTATATTTTAAAGTGATCATGGAAATTGCAAGATCGATCTTTGCAGATTCCGGGATTTCTTTGTTCTCTGTTACGATATTTGAGAAGAAATCCTCATCGATCTTTAATTCGTTTCTGCCCTGCTCAAATGTAATACCAAAGACTTCTTTTCGCTCGAGTTCCTTTGGAACATAGTTCTCATCAATTTCAATAACGTTGTAATTTCCTTTTTTCTTTGCTTTTAAAATCTCAAGAGCTTCCGGCTCATATCCCGGTGCGATCACACCATCGGACACTTCTCTTTTGATGATCTTTGCAGTTGCAACATCGCAGACATCCGATAAGGAGATAAAATCTCCAAAAGAGGACATACGGTCAGCTCCTCTGGCTCTTGCATAGGCATTTGCAAGTGGAGTAAACTCCATATCCATATCGTCTACCCAGTAAATTTTCTTTTCCACATCACTCATCGGGAGTCCGACTGCTGCGCCTGCCGGTGATACATGTTTAAAAGAAGTTGCTGCAGGAAGTCCGGTTGCTTTTTTTAATTCCTTGACTAACTGCCAGCCGTTAAATGCATCTAAAAAGTTGATATATCCCGGTTTTCCGTTTAAAACCTTAATTGGAAGTTCTCCCTCTTCCATGTAGATCCTTGAAGGTTTCTGATTTGGATTGCATCCGTATTTTAATTCTAATTCTCTCATAGTTTCTCCTCTATCTCTGATTCTTATTTACGATCTTTGTCTCGTAAGTTCCATTTTCAATATCAATATATCTTACAAATAAAGATACTTTGTTGTCCTCATTTAAACTGTTCCAGAGCAGATTGGTATACTCTTCGATATCATCTGAAACGGCGATCAGTTCCGGTTCTCCCTCAAAACTTGGCAGCGGATTGCCATCCCCCATATAGGTATGTATAAAATGTCCTTCGCCGCTCTTTGGATTTTCATATGCAAAGGTATAACGATTGCAGGAAGAAGGGTCACCGTTGTTGCTTTTTAAAATAGACATTGCATAGTTGTAAGAACCCTTGTCCACATGCATAATACCGGAAATACGAGGTGTATAGTTCGGTGCATCCGGCTCAAACTCTCTGGTTCTGAGTGCCTGCTCAAATGTCTGCTGTTTATCCATTAATTCATAGATCGTATCAGTCTGATCTCCGTTTGTGACGATGGTCTTATTTCCTAATACACGCACCGGTGCATAGATGATCAGGCTTGGATCACTCAGCTTCGATGGGTCAAATGCTTCTGTACGGATGCCTTCCCCTTCTGTCACAAAGACACGGTTACGGCTGTTCTCGCTTCTTCCCATGATAAAATAAGCGGTTACTGCATATTTTCCATTTGGTGACTTACCGATGATAATCCCACGTCCAGGATAAGAATTGTTCTGTAATTCTTTTTCGATTGATCTCATTTCCATGAATATAGTCCTCCTATTTGTGATTGCCCGCAAAGCGTGGCATTTAGATGCTCTAACTTTTTCTATCTTAACATGAAATAAGACTCCTTTTCAATGAAAGGAGCCTTATTAGTAGTATTAAATTATTTACTTAATTCTATTAGCCACTCTTATAAATAGATTTTATAAAATCTTTGCGTACTCTGCTACCTCCGGAAGACTTTGTGCCACACCCGATAAAAGCGGCATGATCTCCTCTTCCGGCTGTGTCAGATCGGGTACCATAATGACCTTTAATCCTGCTGCATGAGCAGAACGGACTCCGATCGGAGAATCCTCTACTGCAATACACTTTGAGGGTTCTTTTTCTAACTGCCTGCATGCCTCTAAATAGACATCCGGCATTGGCTTACCGTTTTTGACATTGGATACGCTCAAGATCCGGTCAAACTTTTCTAAAACGCCAATCTGTGACAGATAAGAACTTGCGCGTTCGATATCCGTTGCCGTTGCAACTGCCGTCTGTAACCCTTCTCTTTTTAAAACAGCTAAAACCTCATCCACGCCCGGCTTTTTCTCTATGCCCCGATTTTCTAAAATTTCACGGAGCCGTCTTCTGCGTTCTGCATGGAAATATTCAAAGTCAAAATCCGCACCGTATTTTTCTAACAGCATCGGTTTGGAAAATTTCCGGTTCAGGCTTCGCATGGATAAAAAGACTTCTCTTGGAATCTCGTACCCCATCTCTTTTGTGATGTCCATCCCAAGCTGTATGTAATATTTCTCGGTGTCGATCAACACACCATCCATATCCAAAATAACTGCTTTGATCATGTTAGTTCTTAAAGCTGTGGATCGGAGCCGGAATTCTTCCGCCACGGTTTACAAATGCATCACAGGAATATTTGTTGACCGGCATGATCGGTGCATAACCTAACAATCCGCCAAATTCCACAGTTTCGCCAACCCCTTTTCCGATAACAGGGATAATGCGGACTGCCGTTGTCTTCTGGTTGATCATACCGATTGCCATTTCATCTGCAATAATTCCTGAAATTGTCGTTGCCTTGGTATCTCCCGGAATTGCGATCATATCAAGTCCTACGGAACATACGCAGGTCATTGCCTCTAATTTTTCTAAGGATAACGCTCCTGCCGTTACCGCGTCGATCATTCCCTGATCCTCGCTGACCGGAATAAACGCACCGCTTAAACCGCCAACGTAAGAGGATGCCATGACACCACCTTTTTTTACCTGGTCATTCAAAAGTGCAAGTGCCGCTGTCGTTCCCGGTGCTCCTGCATACTCTAAACCGATCTCCTCTAAGATCTCTGCAACGGAATCTCCGATTGCCGGTGTCGGTGCTAAGGACAGATCGATGATTCCAAACGGGATTCCTAATTTTCTGGAAGCCTCCTGTGCTACAAGCTGGCCGACTCTGGTAACTTTAAATGCTGTCTTTTTGATCGTTTCACAAAGCACTTCAAAATTCTCGCCACGCACTTTTTCTAATGCCGTCTTAACAACTCCAGGTCCTGATACACCGACATTGATGATCGCGTCTGCCTCGGTCACTCCATGGAATGCTCCTGCCATAAACGGGTTATCATCAGGTGCATTGCAAAGCACTACTAATTTGGCACATCCTAAGGAATCATTCTCCTTCGTATATTCTGCTGCCTGTAAAATGACATCTCCCATCAGTCTGACGGCATCCATGTTGATCCCGGTCTTTGTGGAACCGACATTAACGGAACTGCAGATATATTCTGTCTCGGCAAGTGCCTGTGGGATAGAACGGATCAACAGCTCATCACTTTTTGTCATTCCTTTAGAAACCAATGCAGAATAACCACCGATGAAGTTTACCCCTACCTCGCGGGCTGCATCATCGAGTGTTTTTGCGATCGTCACATAGTCTTCCGGTGTCTTACATGCAGAAGCACCGATCAAAGAAATCGGTGTGATCGAGATTCTTTTATTTACGATCGGAATACAGTATTTGTTTTCGATCTCTTTTCCTACTTTCACAAGGTCTTTTGCAACCGTTGTGATCTTACGGTAGATATTTTCATTGACCTTTGCTAAATCCGTATCAATACAATCGAGCAGACTGATACCTAACGTAATGGTACGCACGTCTAAATTCTCATGCTCGATCATCTTATTTGTTTCATTTACTTCCCATATATTGATCATGGTATCTCTCCTTAGATTCTGTGCATTTTTTCAAAAATTTCTTCTCTCTGGCATTTGATATCAACGCCAATCTCTTCTCCGATCTGTGCTAACTCTTTTGAGATGTCGGCAAATGGTTTTTCTGTTCCACTCAGATCTACGATCATCATCATGTTAAAAAATCCCTGCACGATGGTCTGTGAGATATCCATAACGTTTACACGGTTGTTTGCAAGATAGGTGCAGACTTTTGCAATAATACCTACGGTGTCTTTTCCTACTACTGTGATAATTGTCTTATTTGCTGATGTTTCCATTTTTGATTTCCTCTCTGTTTTTTTCTAAACACATAGCATTGGCATCGGTTCATTGCGTTTTGCCACATATATCGGGAAATCATTTCCCTTATATGGATTTTCTCCTAATGTGACTTCCTGACGCACGGTCTCATATGCCAGCTCTGCATAATTATTTTCTTTACTTAAATGCCCTAAAATTACGGCTTTCATATCATCATGGAGCAGTTCTCCTAAAAGCTGCCCGGACACTTCATTCGAAAGATGCCCCCGCTCGCCTAATATCCTTCGTTTTAACGGATAAGGATAGCTCCCGGCTTCTAACATGCGCACATCGTGATTTGCCTCTAACAGTAAAATGTCCAGCCCCTGCAATTTTTCAATTAAATAATCATCGTAGATACCTAAATCCGTGATAATGGCGATCTTATGATTTTCATTTTTTAAAATATAGGCAACCGGATCTGCCGCATCGTGCGAAATGCGTACCGGATGCACGACGATCTCTCCGATCGTAATATCCATATCCGGCTCTAAGACACGGTACAAAGACGGGTCTATCTTCCCAACAGAAGGCGTATTGGCAATCGCCTCTAACGTTCCCTTCGTCCCATAGATCGGAAGTCCATATCTTCTTGCAATGACTCCTAAACCACTGATGTGGTCAGAATGTTCATGCGTGATCAGGATTCCTTCCATCTCTGCTGTTTTCAATCCCACGGAGTTCAGCCCCGCTTCAATTCTCTTTCCACTAATTCCGGCATCAATCATCAAATGACAATTCTGTGTTCCCGCACAGATACAGTTGCCACTGCTGCCGCTTGCTATACTACATATTTCCATCAGTTATTCTCTTCCCAATAAATGTCCACGACATCGCCATCTTTTAGTGGTGCCGTATACTCTGTGTTCTGTCCGTTCAGATGTGTGACGATATTCCGTCCTCTCGAATCATTCAGATTAAACTCTATATAGTCAAATACATCTACATAAATGTATTCTGCTTTTCCACTCATAAAGATCGGCTCTTTATTTACGATGACCTGAATGCCTGCCGGTTCTTCTTTCTCTTCCTTTACCGGCTCTTCCGGTATGGCTGCCGGTTCGCTTTCCGTCTGTGTTCCCTCGGATGCTGCTTCTGTTTCTTTTCCGCTTTCAGAAACTGCCGGTTCCTCCGGTGCAGCCTCGTCCTGTGCAAGATCCTCAATATGTGTTCTGGTCTCTACCACCGTCCACTCTACGGAAAAATTCTCATAGACTAACGTTGCCATATCTGCATCCCGGTTATTTACTAAAATCTCCTGATCTAAATCCAGTTCCACATCCATGAACTCCACAAGCTGTCCTATCGTATAATAATTGCGCAGCTCGATCCTGTCACCCTCCTGTATCCGGTAAGATGGCGGCTCTAAGACACCGTTGACCTCTACAAACCGTGGGCAGATTACAGTCTTTTTATTGACCTCAAATACGATCGTAGACTCTGTATATTCTTCTAACTGTTCTACCGTACCTGCTGCATCTTCTCCGATCGTAGACGGTTCAATGACGATCTCACAGTTTGCCTCTAACGGAGTATTGATATTAACGACCTTTCCATTCATACGCACGATCGCAGATTCTCCGCTCTGTCCCCTTAAGATCCTCGGTCTTCCATTGACCATGAAATTCACTTCTTTTCCTCTTCTTGGGAAAAGCTGGTCATTTGGGAATCCTGCCTGCATTGCCGCATCCACAATGGTCAGCTTACTGTTGTCATACAGCTTCATTCGTTCTCCGTTAAAATGGATCATAATAAAGTTATTTTTCTGGTCATAGTAATTCAGGCAGATACCGATCGGTGTTACTAACAACGGATCTTTCTGGATATCGGTCTGCTCAAAATGTACTTCCTGTAATACTTCTTCTCCACGAAGTGCCACACGCTCATGCGGAAGTCCTAATTTGTCCGCTAACATCTCCGTAAAACCGTGAATCTTTCCGCCACCGCCGACTACGAAAGTCGCACTGACCGATTTGTCCCCGTTTAATGCCTTGATCTTCTCTGCGACAGAGGTTGTGATCCGGTCTACTAATTCCTCTGTGATATCCCATACCTCCTTTGCCGGGATCGTATGAGAAATACTCATGATATCCTTAAATTCTATCTCTTTTTCAGAACCGGAGCCTAACTTAATATGTTCTGCGGTCTTGAAATCCACCAGATAATGCTGTACTAACATTTCCGTAATCTCATCACCTGCAAACGGGATCATTCCATAGGCAATGATACTGCCGTCTCTGGTAATGGAAATATCGGACGTTCCCGCACCCACATCGACTAATGCAATGTTCAGCATACGGAATGCCTCCGGGATCGCTACATTGATCGCAGCAATCGGCTCTAAGGTCATATTCGCAACTTCTAATCCTGCTAAGTTGCAGGCAGAATACAGTCCGTCCACAACATCTTCCGGTAAAAATGTTACGATGATGTCCTCTGAAATACGCTCTGCCTTATGCCCCTCTAAATTAGAAAAAATATCCTCGTTTAAATAATATTTTACAACGGAATAACCGACACAGTAGAATTTGAACTTTGTGTCATTCTCTTCTTTTAAAATGCCGGATGCTTTTTCAATTCCCAACAGATCCAGCGTATGTATATCTTCCCTTGTAACGACCGTCTCTTCGTCGTATTCATACTCTACCGTTGTGGTCACTGTTTTTAACACACGACCTGCGGCAGCAATACAGACTTCCGTAAGCGGTGCTCCGATCTGTTCTTCTAACTGCTGCTTTACTGCTTCAATGGTCTTCGCAACTCTTCCAATGTCGTGGATCTGACCGTCTAGCATTGCACGGGTCTCATGCTCTTTCATGTACTGTGCAACTACGATAAATTCCGTACCCTCTTTGTATCCGACGGTTCCAACAACATTTCTCGTTCCGATATCCAATCCAAATACCAATGGTTCCATCTTATTTCTCCTCATTAAAAATCTTTACAAGTTGTAAATTTGTATCTTCTACGCTTCCATTGTTATCAATGACTTTCACACAATGTCGGCGGTATTCCTCCTCAGTGAGCTGGCTTGCAAATATCCCATCTATTTTTTCATCGGAATATCCGCGGTTTTCGCGAAGCCGCTCCCTACGATTTTCTTCACTGGTATAAATATACCATAACTCATCACAGATTTCATCATAATGCTCTTCAATTAAAAGAGCTGCCTCTAAGATCAGAAAATCCAGTGCCCCTTTTGTCTTTTCTTCTTCATAGACTTCTAAGATATATTCCCGGACTGCCGGATGTACGATTCCGTTCATCTGCTCTCTTTTTGTTTCATCCGAAAAAATGACCTGTGCCATCTTCAGACGGTCAAAGCTGCCATCCGGTAAAAAAATATCCTCTGCTCCAAATGCTTCCTTTATTGTATCATAACATTTTGTTCCCGGCATCATCAAATCATGGGCAATCTCATCCGCAAGCATTACTTTTGCATTATAATGTTCTGCGATATATTCTAATATTGCGGATTTCCCGGCTCCGACACCGCCTGTAATTCCAATAAATTTCATCCTATTTTGCCTCGTACCAGTTCTTTCCTGTGTGGGTGTCAATCTCAAGTTCTACTGACAGATCTGCTGCACCCTTCATTTCTTCATCTAAAATCTTCTTTACTTCGTCCACTTCATCCGGTGCCGCCTCGATCAGTAACTCATCATGCACCTGTAACAACAGTCTGGATTTTAATCCTTCGTCGATCAATCTTCTGTGCACACGGTTCATGGCAATTTTAATGATATCGGCTGCCGTTCCCTGGATCGGAGCATTCATGGCAATCCTCTCTCCAAAAGAACGCTGCATGAAGTTCGAGGATGAGATTTCCGGCAAGGGCCGCCTTCTGCCAAACATCGTGACGGAATACCCATCTTTCTTTGCCTTTTCCACACATCCGTCTAAAAATTCTTTGATCTTCGGATAGCTTTCAAAATATCTTTCGATATATTCCTGTGCTTCTTTTTTACTGATGCTTAAATCCTGACTTAAGCCAAAGGAGCTGATTCCATAAACGATCCCAAAGTTGACTGCCTTTGCATTTCTTCTCTGTAAATCCGTTACTTCCTCAAATGGGGTATGGAATACCTGCGATGCGGTCATGCGGTGGATATCCTGTGCCTCCCGATATGCCTGTATCAGCATTTCATCTCCTGACATATGGGCTAAGATACGAAGTTCGATCTGGGAATAATCGGCATCGACAAAGACATATCCGTCTTTTGGTAAAAATACCTTACGGATCATCCGTCCTAATTCCATTCGGATCGGAATGTTCTGTAAGTTCGGATCTGTACTGCTCAATCTTCCGGTTGCTGTGACGGTCTGCTGGAAATTCGTATGAATCCTTCCGTCCTCTTCTATAAAATTCGCAAGTCCGTCTGCATAGGTGGACTTTAATTTTGCAAGCTGGCGATATTCTAAAATTTTAGATACTAATGGATATTCCACTGCTAATTTTTCTAAGACATCCGCTGCCGTGGAGTAACCGGTCTTTGTCTTTTTTCCATATGGCATCTCTAATTTTTCAAACAGAATATGACCTAACTGTTTTGGGGAGTTGATGTTAAAGGTCTCTCCCGCTCCCTCATAGATTTCTTTTTCTAAGACTGCGATCTGGGCAGCTAATTCTTCGCCATATCGTTTCAACTCTTCTGCATCGACATGAACACCCTCTTTTTCCATATCGGAAAGTGTATATACCAGTGGCAGTTCTATCGTATCGTAGAGCGTCTGCATTCCTGTATTGTTCAGTTCTTCTAACAGTCTGTCTCTGGTCTTCCACGGAATATATGCCATATAACAGATATATTTTAAGAATGCTTCCGGCTTTGCCTGCTTTGCCTTGACCGGACTTTCTTTTCCTAAGAGGTCTGTTTTCGATGGGATCATTAGACCGGCATAATCTTTTGCCAAATCCTCATAAGGATAGTCGTTTTTCAATGGATTTAACAGATAGGCTGCTACGGAAGCATCAAAATAGCGGTCATTTTCCGGTAACGGCAGTGTCTTTAAGGTCTCTTTTAAGTCCATGACGGATACTTTTGTCTGTCCACCGGATAATTCCCGTATTTCCTCTAATAGTTCTTCGGCACTTACTTCTGTTCCCGCAGACAGATAATAGATATCTTCTTCGGAAAAGGCAATGGACATTCCTTCAATGACCTGCTGTTCTTTTGGCTGTTCAAAAAGGCTTAACTGCTCTGTGATGATGCCTTCTCCCGGTAATAAACAGCATCCGATATGTCCTGCTTTTTTTGCCTTTTTAAAAATATCTGAAATCTGCTTCTTGTCCGTTACAAAGGTAAAATGCTCTTCTGCAAGATTCTTTGGTGCATCAATGTCAAACCTTGACAACATATTTTTAAATTCTAAACGTTTACACATCAAATAGGCTTCCTCGGTAAACAGATTGTCTAACTTTGCGTCTTCTAAGGAATACTCAATTGGTGCATGGATCTCAATCGTTGCTAATTCTTTGCTCATCTGTGCCATGTCATAATGCTCTGACAGATTCTGTTTTGCCCGGTTCGGTTTGATCTCCTCTAAATGGTCATGGGCATTTTCAATGCTTCCATAGGATACGATCAGGGCGGTTGCCGTCTTTTCGCCGATTCCCGGAACACCCGGTATATTATCCGCGGAATCTCCCATCAGGGCTTTGACATCTATAAACTGCAACGGTGTAACCTGATATTTTTCTACCACATCTTTTGCTAAATAATCCTCGATCTCTGTTCCGGTACGTTTGGTCTTTGGAATACGGATCTTGATATGGTCACTGGCTAACTGTAGCAGATCACGGTCTCCTGATACGATAGAAACTTCTAACCCCTGTGCTTCACTCTGCTTTGCGATCGTGCCAAGCAGATCATCGGCTTCATAACCTTCTTTCTCTACAATGGTAACTCCCATAGCCGTCAGCATTTCTTTCATTAAAGGTACCTGCTGTCTGAGTTCCTCTGCCATCGGTTTTCTCGTTCCCTTATAGGCATCATACATCTTATGACGGAAAGTCGGTGCATGTACATCAAAAGCAACCGTCAGATAATCCGGCTGTTCTTCGTCTAATATCTTAAATAAAATATTTAAAAATCCATAGACCGCATTTGTATGAAGTCCCTCGGAATTGGTCAGATCCGGTATTCCAAAAAATGCCCGGTTCAATATGCTGTGTCCGTCTACTAATACTAACTTTCCGTCCATGATGCTCTCTTTCTAAGGGCAGAAAGTTCTGCCCTTTTTCATTTTTTTATATTGGTCTTGTATAGGTCTTTAACCATTCTCTTTCTTCGTCGGTCAGATATGGGGATACTTTTTCATAGACCATCTGATGATATTCGTTCAGTTCCCTGCGCTCTTTTGCACTCATCTCCTCCGGGAGAATCGCATCTAAGTCGATCGGAACATAGGTAATGTTCTCAAAACGCATGAACTGTCCATATTCATTCTTCTCATCTTTTACACAGATTAATTCATTTTCGGTGCGGATACCGTATTTTCCTTCGATATAGACACCCGGTTCATCTGTGGTGATCATGCCTTCTTCTAACTTGCCGCTGTCGTTTCTCTCCGGAACGATCTTCCACCGGAAACCGTTTGGTCCTTCATGTACATTTAAAATGTGTCCGACACCGTGTCCGGTTCCGCAACGGTAATCAATGCCTAAATCCCAGAGTGGTCCGCGTGCTAAGATATCAAGATTGATCCCACAGCATCCATACAGGAATTTTGCATTTGCAAGATTCATATTAGAACGGCAGACTGCCGTAAAATGCTGCTTTTCTTCGTCGGTCAGTGCTCCGAGCGCAAAAGTTCTTGTAATATCCGTCGTTCCCTCTAAATAGTGTCCGCCGGAATCTACTAATAAGAATCCCTCCGGCTTTAACACTGCATTACTTTCCTTTGTAGCAGAATAGTGCATCATCGCTCCGTGTGGTCCATAGGCACTGATCGTATCAAAGCTCAGATCTAAGTAGTGCTCCTGCTCTTTTCTGCGTTCCTCTAAATAGTCCGATGCAGAGATCTCACTGATCTCCATCTTACCGATGTTTGTCTTTAACCAGTACATGAATTTTGTGACGGCTACGGCATCTTTTAAATGAGCTTCTCTGGTATTTTTCAATTCTGTCTCATTTTTAACCGCTTTTAGCATCAGACTCGGATTTTCGCCCTCTAATACTTCTGCATGCTCTCTGATACACTCTGCGATCCGGTAATTCGTCTCTTCCGCACTGATCAGCACTTTGACCTTCTGAAGATTCTGTGCATAAGTATAGATGTCTTCATATGGGCGGATCGTCACATGGTTCTTCTCTAAATAGTCCTGTACCTCTTTGTCTAAGATCTGTGGATTGACAAAAAGAAGTATCTGCTCTTTTTCAATGCTGACAAAGGATAAAAATACCGGCACATGGTCAATATCTCCGCCACGCAGATTTAACAGCCATGCAATATCATAAAGGCTTGATAAAATATGGATGTCGGCTCCTTCTTTTTGCATTTTGGTGCGGACATCGGCAATCTTATCTGCCATGCTTCTTCCTGCATAGGCATCCTCTAAGATCCAGACTTTGTTTGCCGGAAGTTGCGGTCTGTCCTTCCAGATATTTCCGACTAAGTCCTCTTTGACATAGAGAGCCGCTTTTTTCTCCTCTGCCATTTTTGCATATTTTTCTCCACTCTTTGCATCCATGACCCTTCCGTCAAATCCGATGCAGGAGCCTTCTGTCAAATGGTCTTTGACATACTCTTCTACTTTTGGCACCCCTTCCTCGCCCATCTTAAAGAGCTTGACGGTACTGCCTTCTAACTGTTTTTCTGCCTGGATAAAATAACGTCCGTCTGTCCACAGTCCTGCCTCTTCTTTTGTGATGACTGCTGTTCCGGCAGATCCGGTAAACCCGGTCATATATTTTCTGGCTTTGAAATACTCGCCGACATACTCGGACTGATGAAAGTCGCTGGTCGGCACAATATAAATATCTATTCCACGCTCCTGCATCTGTGCACGGAGTTCTTTTAATCTTTCCTGTATCATTCTTCGTCATCCACCATTTCAAAAAATTTTGTGTCCAGTTCCGGATAGGAACGTTTTAAAGAAATTGGTATTCCCGCTGCATTTAAGAAGCAGTGCTCACTCTTTGCCAATGCCCGCAGTTCCCCGCTCTTTTTATCTGTCATGCGGTACTGTATGGTCATTTTTGCCCCGTCATAATCGGAAATTTTTGTTTCTATGACCACGGTATCATGGAAATGTACCATACTGGTGTACTTACATTCCATCGCTACGACCGGACTGATGACCTCGGCTTCCTCTAACTGCTGAAAGCTGTAACCGAGCTGCTCTAAGAAATCCATCCTTGCCTCTTCCATCCAACGGATGTGATTGGAATGATGAACAATCCCCATCTTATCGGTCTCATAATAGTGTGCCTTATGTTCATAAGGTTTGATTTTTCTTGGTTTCTGTTGTTCGTAGGGTGCAATTCTTGTATCCTGCATATACGTTGCCTCCTTTATAAATTAATATTACATAATACCCGTATTTTCCACATGCCCAGCAAAGAATTCATTCAGCTTGATGAGCGGTGTACGGAATACAGTACCGAAGATATAGAAGATCGGGAAGTATACAAATAGTTTTAACAGGCTGATCGCATAATTATGTCCGTACAGTCCCGCAACTGCATCTCGCATCGCATTCATGCCATGTGTAAACGGTAAGAATGGATTGATCATATTGAAAAATCCCGGTGTAACCTCTATCGGGAACGTTCCACCTGCTCCTGCTACCTGAAGTACCAGCATAATAACTGCGATTGCCTTTCCTACGTCGTCAAAAGTAATTGTCAGAGTATATATAATATTTGAAAAGACAATGCCTGCCACAACTCCTACAAAAATAAATCTTCCCGGATACAGACACTGTATCTTTAACAGATACAGGTCTCCTAAACAGATAATAACACTCTGGATAATACCAAAATTCATAAATATCAGATATCTTCCTATATAAAGTTCAAACGGCCGATATTGACTGATATCTAAATATTTGTTCGTGGATGCACGACATTTGAAGATCGATACCAGAATCAGTCCGCCTACCCACATTGCTAAAATAGAATAGAATGGTGCCAGTGCAGAACCATAGTTTGCTACCGGGAAAATCTTATGTGTCTCTAACTCTACCGGTGCTGAGAGGAACTCACCAATGGTCTCCGGACTGTTCTTATAATCATTTAAATCTACCCCGAACTTCTCTAGTACAAAGTTCTGGATCGCCTGGGAGATATTCATATTCTTTTGCTTTTCAATCTCCTCTAAGATCTCTTTCATACCCTCTAATTCGGTAATGCCTTTTCCAATGGCATCCTTAGAGTCCTGCAGTACCTTTGTCATAGATGTCAGTGAAGTTCCAAGGGAACTCATCGCCTTGCTGACACTGTCCATGGTCGCCTGTGCCGATGGAACTGCCCCGCCAAAGGATTCCGCTGCTTTTCGCACGGCATCTACATTGCCGACTGCTTCATCTGCTGCTGCGGACACCTGCTCATTCATCGTTGTCTCGATCTGTGTTCCTATATCTGCGATCTGCTCTTTACAGGTAGTGACCGTCTCCTTAAGCTGACTGATCGCTCTTAGTGCATCATCCCGGGAAGTCGATGTCTGCAGGTTCTCAATGATCTTATCTAAGGTCTCAATTCCTCCATTTAAAGAACTGTTTGCATGTTCTAATCTTGCCACACAGTCACTTCCAACCGGTGTCTGATAGAAAATGGTATTGTTCTTTAAGATATCGATCAGTTCATTATTTGTATTCACCAGCTCCTGCAACTGTGTCTTAGTTGCATTTAACGTCGGGATTGCCTCTGCCGGGTTATTTCCCTGTACCAGTCTTTCGATCGAATCTAATGACTGATAGATGCTGTTTAAGCTGGTAGTGATCGCACCTATCGTATTTCCGATACTATCCGGTGTATCAGATGCTAAATTTTTTAACGCATCCATCTGTATTGTATTAGAGGACTGATCCTGTACCTCTTTTACGGAATCTTTCAGGATTCCAAAAGAAGTATTTATGGTCTTAGACAACTCTTCTAAAGCATCCATGGTAGCCTGAAATGCCTCTACGGTGTCAGTCAGGTTATCCATGCCCTCTTCTAAATCCTGTAAAGACTCAATGGCTGTATCTACCTGCTCTTTTTCTTTGTCTAAAGAAATGTCCTGTACTAATTTCCGGTTCAGTGCCTTATCCTTTTCGGACATACCTAAGACCACATCTCCGATGACTGTCACACTTTCTGAAATAAATGTTTTATTGACCATCTGCTGGATAACTCCGACACCCTTATCGGTAATCTTTGGAGCAATGGCGTTCTTCTTCTCATTGACATAATACTCGATCTTTGGACGCTCGATATCCGGTGTCAGCACACTGGTCATATTTTTACTGAAATCCTCCGGAATGACCACGGCTGCATAGTATTTTCCACTGCGGACTCCGGCTAACGCCTTCTCTTTATTGACAAACTTCCAGCCAATCTGTTCGTTTTCCGCCAGACTTTCAACGATGCTCTTACCGACATTGAGTTCCATACCCTGTACCACAGTTCCCTCATCTACATTAGAAACCGCTACGGATATATGGTCCGTACTTCCATACGGGTCCCAGCTTGCCTGTATATTAAACCAGGCATACAGCGACGGAAGCACCATAACACCAACTGCAATAATAGCTGCAACCGGATTGGTAAAGACTCTTTGAAAATCATGCGCCATAATACCCACAATCCGCTTTGTGCTGCCTGTGATTGCCTGTAACACTTTTCCCATAATTGTCCTCATTTCTATATTTTTACGATTTATACTAATTTAGCTTTTCTAAAATTTTCTCACGTTTTTCAGAAAAAAGCAATTCCTTATTGTAACGGAAATACCGTTCTGACTCACATTCCTGTAAAAATGCCACACTCCGGGCATTTGAGTTCAGTTCTGTAATAAAGATCACCATTTCCTGTCCGGTCAGTCCGGTACCTTCTAAAAAGTCAAAGGCATATTCTAAATACTGTTCCGCAGTCTGACCCATTTGCAGATATTTCTGATTTTCTTCTTCAAACCACTCTTTTATTTTTGCAAATGCAGTTTCAAAATCCATGCTGCCTTCTAATCTCAATCTTTGCAGATACGTCTCTAATAAAGTTCCTGCTCTTCGATAGTTCTGCTCCTGTCTGCGGCTTAAAAGCTCTGCCTCTTTTTTCTGTTTTTCCTCAAAAAGCAGGCCTGCCGTCACTTCTTCTAACAATTCTAATGCATCCTTTGATACTTCTGCCTGTCCCGACTCTTTATAGCGGATCAGCGTTCCCTGCAACAGCTCCATTTCCTCTTCTTTTTCGACTGCAAACCTGATACGCTCGTTGACTTTAGAAATCAGAAGTCCTAACACTGCTAATCGTTCATCAAAGGAAGCGTGACTTACCTTTTTCATTAAAATTTCATCCGGATTGCCTTTAAAGATCTCTTCGATCTGATAATCGGTGCGGTATTTATAAAACAGTTCTAAGTAGTTTGCAAAATCTTTTGCGATCTTCGGATGCTGGATGTACTGTGCCACCACTTCCCGGTCGATGGTCTTGTCAATCTTTTCATAAATCCCAATCATCGTGGACAAATCTTCCCAGCCTCTTGGCGTTGCAAAACAGCGTCCGTCTACCGTAGTCTCCATCTGATAAAAATTCTGTTTTTTCGTGTTCAGATAGGAAATAACCGCCGGATGCAGTCCGTTGGCATATGCATACTCTTTCCAGACCTGAAAATCCGCTTCCACTTCGATCTTACGGATCCTGTCCATCGTAACCACATCGAACTCACGCACGGATTTGTTATATTCCGGCGGGTTTCCTGCCGCAACGATCAGCCAGCCGTCCGGTATCTTATGGTTTCCAAAGGTCTTACACTGTAAAAACTGCAGCATCGCCGGAGCCAAGGTCTCGGAAACACAGTTGATCTCATCGATAAAAAGGATTCCCTCCTTTAAGCCGGTTTTTTCAATTTTTTCATAAATGGATGCCACGATCTCGCTCATGGTATATTCCGTGACTGCCTGCTCTTTTCCATCAAAGGTATGTTTTGAAATAAATGGAAGTCCGATGGCACTCTGTCTGGTATGGTGTGTGATCGTATAAGCCACCAGCCCTATCTGACATTCCTTTGCGATCTGCTCCATGATCTGTGTCTTTCCGATTCCCGGAGAACCTAAGAGCAGGATCGGTCTTTGCCGGATCGCCGGTATTTCATATTCGCCCCACTCATTTTTCAAAAAATACGCTTCTATCGTATCTTTGATCTCCTGTTTTGCTCGTTTGATATTCATTCTATTTTACTCCTACTGTTGTTCTTCTAAATCTTCTTCTCCTAAGACCAGTTTGATCGCCCACGGCGGGACATCCACATCCAGATAATCCTCTTTTAAAAATACAAATGCGGTATCATAAGGCGGTTTTTTCAATGGATAGCGTCCATATCCGTCTGTAAAATAAAGCAGTCCTTTTAACTTTGTAAACTTCTTTTCTGCCAAAAGACGGTTGACATAAGTAAACACCGGACGGAAGTCCGTTCCACCCAGACCACGGATCGTAAAATGATCCATATAGTCCTGCAGTTCTTTGGCATTCGTTACTATTACATCTGACTGTACGCGTTCATCACACTGGATGATATGTACGCGGAATTTCCGGTAAAATGATTCGGACTGACTGAGGACGGAATAGGTCTCTTCTAAAAACTTCTGCACCAGTTCTCTTTTACAGGACATGGAAGTATCGATCGCTATGACAAAATCTTCGATCCGGTTGACCTCTTTTGTCTCCTGCGGCTCGATCAGCGGCATATTGCCATACATTTCCATCCCGTAATGATAAAATATGTAGTCAAAACTGTCGATATCCACCTGCATCTCTTCTTTTAAGACACAGAATTTTTTCAAAAAACTGCGGTAATCATACCGCTCCCTGTTCTCTACGGCAAGCTGTTCACACAATCCTTTGGAATCTTCTGCCGCCTCTTTCGAAAATGTAGATAATTCGGTCTCCATCTTTTCCCGAATGTCCTGCCAACGGTTTTCATTCGGCATTCCGTTTCGCTTTTTTTCGCTGTCGCTTTTCCAGTATCGGTGGTCATCCACACGAAATTCCAATACCAGCCGCGCGATCATGCGAGGGTCCATATCGTTTTCTGCTAACAATTTATAAATCCCCTCTGCGGTAAGAACACGGATTTTTTCCTGTAATCCATTATAAACCGCCCTGCGATAAGGTCTTGAGGGCATTCGCAAACACCGCACCGGCAGGCTGTCAATGACGGACTCCACTGCAATATCACATGCTAAATCCCAAAGCATTTTCTCTTCCCGTTTTTCCTTAAAGACATGGGCAAACAGGCAGTGGAACACACTGTGCAGATACGCACGGTTCACCATGACATTTCCTATTTTATACTGTTCGATCAGATGTGGAATTTCATAATAAAAGACTGCTCCATCCACTGCATAATCCGACACCTCAAACGTCGGCTGCAGGGAAAGGCTGTTCAATGCCACATCTAAAAATCTCATATTCAGATATAATTCATTTCTCGCATCCTGTAATATCTCTGTACAGACTGCTGTTTTTTCTAATAATTCCTCTTCAAACATACTCTACGATCTATTCTGCCTTACAGGGAAAATCCCTTTTTCTTTCCTATAGAAAATCTGCGTTTTGATATATCCATAAGCATACTGACTGCTGCCGCATCGCCGGACACTGCTTTCATCAATACTTCAAGTTCACTCTTTTCATGCACAAATTCTTCTGCCAGCCAACGGAGCAGTTCCGTCTCGCCTTCTCTTTGAAATAACTCCGCCGCCTTTTCCATATGCTCTCTTAAAAAATTCTCATAGGACTGCGCTGCCTCTTCTTTTAATCCAAGCGGACTTTTCAGGCGGTAGGCAGATGCATATACCGCTTCTTCCGGCTCCATGTTATGCCTGCCGATCTCAAACAGCCTGTCATATTCCTCCCAGTCGATCTGTGTATTACGAAATGCATTCCGGTACTGTATCCCTACACCATGCGTATGCGTCTCTATGATCCGTGCCGGAGTATTCTCGACTGCCTCTTCAAAAAAGGCCGGATACAATACCTGAAACCCATCTTTTCCCAGCCACTCTACTGTCACAGTCTGGTTCAGATCGACTAAAACTTCTCTTAAACAGGATTTTTCCTGTCCCATATCCCGTACATGCAGTTTTGACAGACGTTTGCATCCGGTAAATGCTCCCGCTCCCATATAACGGATATTTGCTCCAAATGTAAATTCCCTGAAATATCTGCAGTTATAAAATACATATCTTCCGATACGCTCTACCGTTCCGGGTAACACCAGCTCTTCTAGCAGTTCTCCACAGATACATGGCAGTTCTCCTGGATTTTTTGGCTCTTTTTCCATATCGGCTGCAAACGCATATGGTGCGATCTCCGTAACCGGAAGCCCTTCGATCTCCTCCGGCACTACCACTCTGCTCTCTTTCGCATAACACCGGAGAATACATATCTCCTGTTCTTTTTTTTCATATACAAAGTATGCCTGTTGCTGCATAACATTCCTTTCTGTCATTCTGCACAAAAACCTATGATTTATTTTAGCACAAATGCACTTCATTTTCTATATAGAAATTCTTTATACTTTCTTCGCAATTTCGTCACGATTCTTTCACAGATTCCCTTTATACTAAAATCATCAATTACAGAGGACGGCAGTTATGTATAGGAACCTATGTATGATTGCTGCGCTTCGCCTAACAACAAGCAAAATTTATTATAGATTTATCTCTTTCCCCCTTGAGGATGCTCCAATATGGAACATCCTCCTGTTTTTTTATGATAATATCTTGTTGCTCTACTATGCAAAAATTCACAGCTTAGCAGCTGGCAACTTGCACAAAACCGGGACTGCTTTTGTGACTTTGGGAGAAAATTAGT
>OLQC01000340.1_pt1 | contig 50211 bp, 45 predicted proteins | sample 1672471 | NCBI WGS metagenome assembly OLQC01 (sample SAMEA3136689, study PRJEB25190) | human gut metagenome | biome: human gut; feature: human-associated habitat; material: faeces | place: Austria | collected 2013 | reverse complement strand
GTAGAGCAGTAGACTCTTAATCTATTTGTCCAGGGTTCGAATCCCTGAAGGCGCAGTATCAGCACTGTTTTTGATGAATTAGCATCGGGGACGGTGCTCTTTTTTTAGGATTTGTTTCTACAGATGGAGACATATGTAAAAGTAATCGTTTATTTCATTTGTGGAAAGTTACAGGATCTGTGGAAAAATAAAGGAAAATCTATTTCGTGTACTAAAAAGGGGACTATTTTAGTCCCCTTCTACTACATCTTGCATAAAATATTGATTGCATCCTTGTTCAGGAGGCATTTTTCATGTTCATTCAGATAAGCTTCAGAAATTGCATCTTTTTCGACCATGCCACCGAATTCACCGGCGGATACGATGCGCTGAGCCTTTTTATTGCCGTCTTCTGTATTCGGGAAGTCTACCATCAGGTAGTAGACACCGTCATCTTTATACAGACGGCTTTCTGATGCCTGGCCGTATCCAAGGATCTTGCAGAAGTTGATTGCATTATCCAGACTTGGAAAGAGAATCTGCCAGCGAACGGTCTCTTTCTCATTGCTGTCAGGCTCGATCAGCATACCGGAAGCTTCAGAACCATCTTTTTGGATGGATTCCAGAGAATTCTCAGCCTGGCAGGAGATCGACAGCATCAGGCTCCGGTCAGGAAGAAATGCGCCGTAGAATCCCTGGATTCCATTGTCTGTGTTAAGCCCAAGAACTTCTTTCCCTTTCTTGAGAAGAAGATTCAAAAATTCTTCGGTACGCTCCCTGTCCTGTGTCAGATCTTCCAGTGAGTAGCCAAGTGCGGCAATCTCTGCTTCTGTGATAAGGCAGTTCATTCTGGTGTCGGATACTTTCCAAAAAGTCATATGCTCACCCCCTGATTTGTAAAATCTATTGCATTTGTAATCCTATTTGTTCTATAAGTTATATAACAAAACGGGTGTATTGTCAATATATTTTCTATATTTTATGATTTTTTCAGAAATATTATTTGTTTTTCATTCGTTTGATCACTTTCAGTCGGGTAAATTCTTCCCGTTCCTTCTCTTCCAGTGCATTTGTAATCGTATATACGAGATTGTCATACATCGGAATCGTAATATTTTTCAGGGCATTTGCCCTTTTCTGTGTCTTTTTGATACTTGAAGCCAGCCGGTACGCTGCATTTTCTACCTCAGAAAGCTTGAGTGTCAGCTCCTTTACACGGCAGAATGCATCACGGGCGATATCGATGGATTCTCTGGAAGTACTGAATGCATAGGTTGGTCTGGTATTTTCTTTTTCGTACTTCACTTTCGGGATTTCTGTTCCCATAATGCTTCGCGTCTGGATGCGGATAGAATCCTCGATCGGAACTGTATAGGCAAGTTCTTCTACTGTACTGATCCCGTGCTCGATATTCGCCCTCTGAAGGCACTGATAGGCATAGGTGAAGGTTTTATCGATTTCTTCCTGAATATCCTTTGCTTCGTCGATTAAGCCCATCAGCTCGCGGATCAGAATGTTCCGCTTCTTGTCCATCAGCTCATATCCCTGTCTGGCAAGTGTCAGTGAATTTTTCGCAAGTATCAGATTTCCCTTGGTGGGAAATGAACGTGGATCCATAGACTTCCCTCCTTAGCCTTTGTAGTATACGTCAAGAATCTTGGTATCGACACGGTCAAGTTCTTCTTTTGGAAGGATTCTAAGCAGTTCCCAGCCAAGATCCAGGGTTTCCTCGATGGTACGGTTTTCATTCGGTCCCTGGCCGATATAACGCTCCTCGAATGCCTTTCCGAATTCCAGGTATTTCTTGTCAATCGGAGAAAGCTCGTCTTCTCCGATAACGGAAGCAAGATTCCGAGCCTCTCCTACTTTAGCATATGCAGAGAAAAGCTGGTTTGCCAGGTCCTGATGGTCTTCCCGAGTATATCCTTTTCCGATACCGTCTTTCATCAGACGGGACAGGGACGGAAGAACGCTGATCGGCGGGTAGATTGCCTGTCCGTGAAGATTCCGGTCAAGTACGATCTGTCCTTCGGTGATATAACCGGTCAGGTCAGGGATCGGGTGGGTAATGTCATCATTTGGCATGGTCAGGATCGGGAGCTGTGTGACAGAACCATTTACTCCTTCTACGATTCCTGCACGTTCATATAAGGTGGCAAGTTCACTGTATAGATATCCCGGATATCCTTTACGGCTTGGGATTTCTCCTTTGGAAGAAGAAACCTCACGCATGGCTTCGGCAAAGGAAGTCATATCGGTAAGAATGACCAGAATGTGCATATTTTTTTCAAATGCAAGGTATTCAGCGGCGGTCAGCGCAACCTTCGGGGTGATCAGACGCTCGACGACAGGATCGTTGGCAAGGTTCAGGAACATTGCCACATGGTTTGCAACACCGCTCTCCTCAAAGGTTCTGCGGAAGAAATCAGCTACGTCATGCTTGACACCCATTGCGGCGAATACGATGGCGAAATCCTCATTCGTGCTGCCGCCCAGAGAAGCCTGCTTTACGATCTGTGCGGCAAGCTGGTCGTGCGGAAGACCGTTGCCGGAAAAGATCGGCAGCTTTTGTCCACGAATCAGTGTGGTCAGTCCGTCAATCGCAGAAATTCCGGTGCGGATATAGTTACGAGGGTATTCACGTCTGACCGGATTTAACGGAAGTCCGTTGACATCGCGCACCTCTTCAACCGTGATCGGTCCAAGGTCGTCGATCGGTTCGCCGATTCCGTTAAAGGTTCTTCCAAGCATTTCTTCGGACAGACCGATTTCCATCGGATGTCCGGTAAGTCTGGTGTGGGTATTGTTAAGAGACATATTTTCCGTGCCTTCAAATACCTGGATGATTGCTTTGTCCTTGTAGACCTCCACAATACGTCCCATTTTGTGTTCTTTGCCGTTTACGACAAAATCTACGATTTCATCATAAAAAGCATCCTGAACGCCTTCCAGCGCGATCAGAGGGCCGTTAATGCTGCTGAGGCCTAAATATTCAATTGCCATTTTGTTTTCCCTCCTTACGCGTTCTTTTCCATGATGCGGTCATGGAAAGCATCAATGTCTGCCAGATACTGGTCAAGAAGCTGAAGATTGTCATTTGGAACATCGTATTTGATCGCAATGACACGTTCAAAAATATTTTCCTCCTTGAGGACAGACATTGGCATATTCATGGCTACCAGTTCGCGGCAGCGTTTGTATAAATATAAAATGATTTCCATCATTTTGTACTGCTTCTGCAGAGAGACACAGGTATCATCCTTGTGAAATGCATTCTGCTGCAAAAATCCGAGACGGATGACTCTTGCAATTTCCAGAACCAGTTTCTGATCGTCCGGAAGTACATCACTTCCGATCAGCTTTACGATTTCCATCAGGCTGCTCTCCTGGTTCAGAAGTGCCATGATGCGGTTGCGGTAGTCAACGAATTTGGGTGATACATTGTCGTGGTACCAGGCGGCGAGATCGGTCAGATACTCGCTGTAGCTGGTCAGCCAGTGGATCGCCGGAAAATGTCTTGCGTAGGCAAGGCTCTTGTCCAGACCCCAGAAGCAGCGGACGAAACGTTTGGTGTTCTGTGTGACCGGCTCGGAGAAATCGCCTCCCTGAGGCGATACGGCGCCGATAATGGTCACGGATCCGTCACTGCCATTTAAGTTATGCATCATGCCTGCGCGCTCGTAGAAAGCAGACAGACGGCTGGCAAGGTAAGCCGGGAAACCTTCTTCTGCCGGCATCTCTTCCAGACGGCCGGAAAGTTCACGTAAGGCTTCCGCCCAGCGGGAAGTAGAGTCTGCCATGATCGCTACGTCATAGCCCATGTCACGGTAATATTCAGCCAGGGTAAGTCCGGTATAAATACTTGCTTCACGGGCAGCTACCGGCATGTTGGAGGTATTGGCAATCAGAGTGGTTCTGTCCATCAGCGGATTGCCGCTCTTTGGGTCCACAAGCTCTGAAAACTCTTCCAGCACCTGTGTCATTTCATTTCCACGCTCGCCGCAGCCAATATAGATGATAATATCGGCATCAGACCATTTGGCGATCTGGTGCTGGGTCATGGTTTTTCCGGTACCGAATCCGCCTGGGATTGCGGCAGTTCCACCCTTTGCGATCGGGAACATGGTATCCAGGATCCGCTGTCCGGTGATCAGAGGGACACTTGCCGGGAAACGGTAGCTTGTCGGGCGCGCCTTACGGATCGGCCAGTGCTGTATCATGTTGAGCTGTTTTTCTGTTCCGTCGGAAAGCCGCAGAGTGACAAGTGTATCTTCAATCCGGTATTCTCCGTCCGACGCGCAGCAGATTACTTCACCTTCCACATCCGGCGGAACCATACATTTGTGTACGATCGCACTGGTCTCCGGAACCTCCGCTATAATATCTCCGCCATGAAGGTAATCTCCTTTGGCCACGGTGATGTGGGTATCCCATAATTTGTCGCGGTCAAGCGAATCAACGCTGACGCCGCGGGTGATAAATGCACCGCCGCCCACATTTGCGATCTGCTCAAGCGGGCGTTCGATTCCGTCAAAAATATTGTTCAGGATTCCAGGTGCCAGAGTTACAGATACCGGACTTCCGGAAGCCTCTACGATTTCTCCCGGTTTCAGCCCGGAAGTCTCTTCATAGACCTGAACAGTCGTGATGTCTTTGTCCAGGGAAATAACTTCGCCAACCAGCTTTTCCTTTCCCACATAGACCATTTCCGACATCATGAATCCGGTGTCACCCTTCAGATAGATGACCGGACCGTTTATTCCATAAATAGTTGCTGTCTTATTCAATTCCTGCACCTCCTGCTGCAAAACTGAACTGATGATATTCATAATCGACTGCAGCCTGGAAGCTGTGATCGATCAGAATATTACGGCCTCGGATTACAGCACGCATACCGCCCATAAAATCATATTCACTGATGGTGATCGTCATGCCGGTACGTTTTTCCAGTTCTGTCTGTTTCTCCTTATCAGAAGGAGAAATATAAATGGTCATCTCCTCGCCATCTGCAAAGCGTGCGGCTTCGCGGATTTTGCTGCAGAGATAGTCCAGATATTCGTCTGTTTTTGTAAAGTCAGAAAGAAGTTCCTTTACTTCATCAAACAGCCTGACTTTTAATTCATTTTGTGTTTTGCCAAGAGCACGTTTCAGTTCGGTTTCGGCTTTTGCCGCAGCTTGATTTACCTGCCTTCTGGCTCTTAAGGTCTCGGATTTGATACGGACCTCAGACTGTGCGGTCGCTTCTTTTTTATGCTTTTCAAATAAAGATTCAAGCGCTTTTTTGTGATTGTCAATGATCGCATTTCCTTCAGAACGGGCTTCAGTCATGACCGTTTCCTGTAAATGCGCTATTTTCTCTTCAAGCGTCATTGTCTCACCTTCTATGCCTTTCTAGTTAAAGTTTCAGTCCAATCGCTTCATTGACGTATGAGGTAATGAAATCCTTTTTACGTCCTGTTCCGTGTCTGTCCGGAATTTCGATCAGAAGAGGCATCTTTCTTTTTAACTTGATCTCATCGATGAGATCCGGAAATTCTCTTCCAAAGCGTTCCGTCAGAAGAATGATACCGATCGACTTGTCGTTCATGGCAGTTTCCAGCGCATCACGCAGCTCCTGCTTTTCATGAACTACGACACCGTCCACGCCGGCAAGCCGCATTCCGGTATAAGTATCCACGTTGTCACTGATCAGATACATTTTCATGATTACAGTCTGCTGATGATCATGAAGGAGATGATAAGACCGTACAGGCATACACCTTCTGCAAGACCTACGAAGATAAGGGATTTACCAAGGACGCTGGAATCCTCGCTGATAGCTCCAAGAGCTGCGCTTGCTGCACTTGCTACGGCAATACCGCCACCGATGCAGGAAAGACCGGTAACAAGAGCTGCTGCAATGTAACCAAGACCGGTTGCAAGGCCTGCGCCTGAGGCAGCGGCGTCTGCCGCATGTACCGGTACACTTCCAAAGAGCATGATCCCTGCTGCAAGGAAGGTTCCAAAGTAAGAAAGAACATTGAAGGCAAGTGCACATTTATAACGTCCTTTATTTTTTTCTCCGAGCAGGTAATATCCGAATGGAATGAAAATGCTTAAAACCAGTGCGGCAATGAGAATAAGTTTAGTTGCTAAAGTCATGATAATTTCCTCCTAAAATGAAAAACTAATTTTTTGCAGTACCTGTATAAGGTTTAAATTCGCGGCCGCTGCCTTTGTAGAAACGGCTGAACATCTCGTAATAGACAAGTCTCAGGACCTGGATTCCAACGATCAGTCCTTCGAATCCACATACAAACAGGTTGCCGAGTACGATCACTACCCAGTTAATATGCCCGCTTTCGGCACCGGCAAGCATCAGTACAACCTCCATGATGGAAGCGTGGCTGACTGCGAATGCACCGATACGGATAAAGGAAAGCGTATTTGAAAAATAGCTGAGCAGGGTTTCAAATAATTCAAAGAATGCCTGGGTGACAAACATTGCTTTGCTTTGTTCCATTTTTTCGGTTTTCTTTTTGATCTTGTTCGTCAGCGGCTCTTTCAGTGCGATCAGAAGAAGCGGTACTCCGAACATCACTGCAAGAACGATTCCACCCGGCAGAGAGTGACCTGTCATGAAAAGAACGATGCAGGTAACTGCTGCCCCGTAGAATATCAGCCCTGCCACGCCGTTTGCATCAAACCAGGTTGCTTCGGTATCTTTGGCACGGATGCCGTTGAGAATATGGAAGATCATAGAAATCAGGATGATTCCCATACCAAAAGCAATCGATACGATAAATACGGTATTCAGCTTTCCGATAAACGGTAAGGTGGTCATATGATTGATTGGTCGGATCCATTTGGCTTCTATAATGTCTTCAAATCCAAACACACTTCCAAACATAAATCCAAAGAAGGTGGAGAAGATTCCGGCAAGTGATACGATTCCGGCAAGGTTCATTTTCTTTGTGAAATACAGGATCGCACCGCCGATAAAGAGTAGCAGCCCCTGACCGACATCCCCGAACATGGCGCCGAAGATAAAGCTGTACATGATACCTACAAAAATGGTCGGATCCATCTCACCGCTCTTGGGAAGTCCGTACATCTTGATGAACATTTCAAATGGTTTGAAAAGCTTTGGATTCTCAAGCTTGGTAGGAGGTTCTCCAAAATACTGTTCCCGGTCCTCTTCTACTACGATATAAACCTTGTCATCTCCCTGTGCCTCTTTGATAAATGCATTTGCATCTTCTTCGGACATCCAGCCGCAGAGGATGTAGTATTCTTCCTGCTCGTCTGTCTCGGTTCGTGCCGCAAATTTCCGGATATCAAAGTTATCGGAAAAACGTTCCAGCTGAATTCTTGCACCGAGTAGTCTGGAAGCGTTCTTGCGGAACATCTCCTGACGTTTATCCTTCACTGCCTGGATTTCATCGGTCAGATTCTGGACTTCTTTATCCAGGCTCCGGTAAGCTTCCAGCGGGGTTCCGCCAAAGTCTTCCAGCAGATCGACTTTTTCAAAGTGGAGAGACCGCATGATCGAATCGACCTTTCCTGCATCAGCATCCGATACAAAATAAACGCCATAGACATAAGAGGCATCTCTGGAGCCTTCCAGAAATAATGCATCAATGTCTTCAAGAAGCGCTTTTTCCAGCCGGTGATAATAATCCACATTGATTTTTCCAAATTTTGTGCGGATGTATTTGTACTGCATGATCTCATGCAGGTCAAAATCCAGAGAAGTAAAAGGTTCCAGGACTTTCATACGTGCCTGGATATTCTCTCTCTTTTTTTTCAGTTCTTCTTTTTGCTGCTGCAGATCCATGTAGTCATGATTGATAGAACGAATCATCTCAAGGATCTCGTCTTCGCTCTGATCAAAGGATGGCTCTGCTGGCATGTCTTTCATATATCCCAGAAACTGTGTCACTTTTGCGAGTGGATCACGGTAAGGGTTCATTTCCAGAAATGGCATCAGATTATCTACTGTCTTGAGCTCCGTGAGTGCATTTTCAAGCTGCATCTCATATTTGGAAAGATACCGGTTTGTCATGCGGTCGATGTCGGCGCGTGGTCCGGTAATGCTCAGGAACTTCATCTTAACAATCATTTCGCTGTTCCTCCTATATAAGTTAATGTCTCACGTGCAGGAAGTCCGTAGCGAACACATTCGAGCACAGTTGTAAGCTTATCAAGCTCCTCCTCTTTCAGAAAAAGATAGGTATTCACGGTTGCGATGGAATAAGGGTTACTTCTTCTGTCTGCCAGGTAGAGACGGTACAGGCAGTCTTTGTAAATTGTCTCGATGGACGCTGGTGTCTGAGTATCGGTGTGACGCAAATAAGGCGTTCTGGTAACCAGCTTTAAAAATTCATCGACAGACGGTGCTTCTACAAGATCCTTCAGCTGATCTACATGAATCCAGTAGTGTATCGGGATCAGCAGTGCGGAAATATCCGGCGGAAGCATGTTGTAATATTTTTTTGCACGGTAGATCCACTGCAGGTTCAGCAGGTCGATCTTTGCTCCGGCATCTCTGGTGAAAATTTCCAATTCCTTATGCTTCAGAATCTTTTTGCGTTTCTTCCACATGGTTGTAAAATAGTACAGATTCAGTGCCAGATCGTAATCAAAAAGGGTAGGGTTCTCCGCATTTTCCAGACGTTTTAACGGCGCATAGTATTCTGTACCCTTTAAATTTTCCACCAGCTCACTGATATTCCCCGAAGTGATCAGTTTATCGATGGAGAGATCCGAATATTTGTCGAAGAATATTTTCTTATGATCCAGATCAAAAGGCTTCTGATAGTGGTTGAATACAATACGCAGACAATAGTTGATCAGATTCATCTCGTAGCGCTTCAGATAAAGCTCCAGGAATTTTTTCTGATCCATTCCGGAAAAACGGTACAGGCGTGTATAATCACTGTAAAGTGACTGCACAAGAAGCTTCTCAATCTCACCGCGGTGAAGACGGTTTTCGTCCATATCTGCAAGGACATTCCGATATCCGGGATGTTCTTTGAGATAAGCAGCAACTTCGGTTACTGTATGAAATGCGGCGATATTCTGGAAATCTTCATCAGTGAGCAGTTTCGCCTGCATGGCGCGTACTTTTGTTACGATGCCACTGTATGCAAGTAAATTTCCCATATGCTATCCCTCTATGATACGTCTGACAATTTTCTCGGCATATGCCGTATGCTTCTCTTCAAAATCTTTTTTAAGTTCTTCGATCGCTGTCTGGTTCTTACGGTTCTGCCTTGCAAGAATCTCATCCATCTGACGATTTAATCCTTTGTGGATATCGTTCAGCTCCTTTTGGGTGTGATCTTCAAGTTGTTTGTCGAACTGATTGCGTTCATTTTGAATGCGTTCTTCCAGTTCTGATTTTTCCAGTTCCGCGTGTTCCACAACAGCTTCGGCTGCGTGTTCGATTTCGGAGAGCTTTTTAACAATATGATCCATTGTCCGACTCCTTTCTTAGAAATTATTTATACATTTTTAATAATGCATACATATTCTACTACTTTAAATTAGAAAAATCTACTAAATAATAAGAGAATATCATAAGAATATTTTATACAAAACTTATAAAATATATTTTTGGGTTTTCAAATATTTCAGAATAGTATAAAATAAATAAGGTTATACATATTTTCACTAAAGGAAGAGAAAGATATATGAGGTTAAGAAATGTACCGGGAGCAGATGCTTATCTGACAGCTCATCCCCTTGTAATTAAAAATGAGACCAGATATCGCGGCACCTGGAAAGAGACTTTTCAGAATCCGGAGAATCCGATCCATATTGAGATCGGGATGGGAAAAGGACAGTTTCTTCTGACACTTGCAAAGGAGAATCCATCCATCAACTATATCGGTATCGAACGTTATTCAAGCGTACTGCTTCGGGCGCTGGAACGCTTTGACAATGACGAGGAATACAAGGATGTCAACAATATTCGTTTTATCTGTATGGATGCGACAAATCTGCCGGAGGTTTTTGCTGTCGGAGAGATTGACAAGATTTATCTGAATTTTTCAGATCCGTGGCCGAAAGCACGTCATGCAAAACGCAGACTTACTTCCAAGCAGTTTTTTGAGCGGTATGACAAGATCCTTGCCTTTGACGGAGTCGTTGAATTTAAGACAGACAACAGAGAGCTGTTTGACTTTTCACTGGAGCAGGTGGAGTTGGCAGGCTGGGTACTTCTGGCGAAGACCTATGATCTTCACAATGATCCGACACTCAGCAGAGGGAATGTTATGACTGAGTACGAGGAGAAATTTTCCGGGCAGGGACATCCGATCCATAAACTGATCGCAATGCGCCAGTAAGACAATTGAATAAAATGCAACAGGCAGATCATAAAGGCGCTGAGTGCGTAAGATGATTCCTGGCAATATAAGAGACAGCAGATACGGAGCAATCCGCACATCGGCTGTCTTTTTGCATATATTGTAGAAAGAGGAAGTCAGGAAGGAACAGATATGCGGAAAAAGCATCATTTTCAGAATTGTATGCGGGGGTTTTGCTATAAGAATCCAAGATTTAATAAAAAGCTGATCTGTTTCAGAAATTCTTTTCAGGAAGTCTATAAAATCTTAAACCCGAAATGCGGATGCCACTAAATCCAGTCCTTTTTACATAGCCTGAGATGGCAGAAATGAGGAAAGTGTATGGGTATCGCATTGATCACGAAGGATTATGAAAATACAGTCGGAAAGCAGAGGATGCCGGTAATTGTGGAGTTTTACGCATCATGGTGTCCAAAGTGCGGAATGATGTATCCTGTTGTGGAAAGGATTGCCAGCCGGTATCAGGGAAAATGGATTTTTTATAAGATTGATATTGATATATCGAAAGAGATTGCAGAGTATATAGGCATTGAGATCGTACCGACGTTTGTGGTGTACAGAGATGGAAAAATCTGTGGATATACAACCGGAGTTCTTCCAGAAGAAACTCTGGAAGAACGAATCCGGGAAATGTTAAGAAAATAATTGGTGGAATCAATTATTCGTATGATGAATATTTTGCGCAGGTTGCATTGACTTGCTATGTTAAAATTCGAATACAGCAACACCGTATGGCGGAAGATCGTAACCAAATGAATATGGTCTTCCATCACATTCCTGTTTCTTTGCTTTATATACTGCCGGGCGGGCTTTTCCGCTTCCGCCATACTGCAATTCATCACTGTTCAGTACCAGGCGGTACTGTTTGCCGCGTGGTACGCCGACACGGTACTCCGGTCGTTCGATCGGTGTGAAGTTACATACGAATAAAAGGTTCTTTTTTGCGCCCTTTGAATGACGGATGAAGCTGTAAATACTTCGTGAGCTGTCATCTGCATTGACCCACTCAAAGCCTTCCATGCAGGTATCCTGTTCATACATGGCTTTGTTGTGTGTGTAAAGATGCAGCAGGTCACGGTAGAAATTCTGGAGTGCCTGATGCTCCGGCTCTGCAAGGAGATACCAGTCAAGCTCACGCGCCTCGCTCCACTCGCGGAGCTGTCCGAAATCCTGTCCCATGAAGAGAAGTTTCTTTCCAGGATGTCCCATCATGAAAGCATAACCGACCTTCAGGTTGGCGAATTTCTCAAATCCAAGACCAGGCATCTTATTGAGCATAGAGCATTTTAGATGTACCACTTCATCATGTGATAATACAAGAATATAATTCTCGCTGTATGCATAGGTTAAGGCAAATGTCATACCGTAGTGGTCGCCTTTGCGGAAATATGGATCCAGCTTCATGTATTCGGTAAAGTCATGCATCCATCCCATGTTCCACTTCAGGCTGAATCCAAGACCATCATCTTCCGGTTTGCCTGTTACTTTTGGCCATGCAGTGGATTCTTCTGCGATCATCAGTGCGCCAGGGTTACGTCCGGTAGTAACGGAATTCAGATGCTTGAAAAATTCGATTGCTTCCAGATTCTCATTGCTGCCGTATTTGTTGGCGATCCACTGACCGTCTTCTTTACCGTAATCAAGATACAGCATGGAAGCAACAGCATCTACGCGGAGACCATCGATGTGATAATGTTCGATCCAGAACAGTGCGTTGGCGATCAGGAAGTTCTTAACTTCTGCTTTACCATAATCGAAGATCTTGGTTCCCCAGTCCGGATGTTCCCCCTTCTTAGGATCTGCATATTCAAAGGTAGCTGTGCCGTCAAAGTCAGCGAGTCCGTGTGCATCGCGTGGAAAATGTGCCGGTACCCAGTCAAGGATTACGCCAATCTTATTCTTATGGAAATAATTGATCATATATGCGAAATCTTCCGGCGTACCATAACGGGAGGTCGGAGCATAATATCCGGTCACCTGATATCCCCAGGAGCCGTCAAATGGGTATTCTGAAATTCCCATCAGTTCGATATGAGTATACCCCATCTTTTTTATGTAGTCTGTAGCTGCATGCGCAAATTCACGGTAGCTGTAGAACCCCTCATCTTCACGTCCCGGATGGCGCATCCAGGAACCGATATGTGCTTCATAAATGGAAATTGGTGAGGAATGGAAATCCCATTCTGCCCGGTGCTTCATCCAGACACTGTCACTCCATTTTAAATGGGAGATATCAGCAATCCTTGAGGCAGTTCCCGGTCTCAACTCTGCACTGTTCGCAAATGGATCAGCTTTGTAAAGCTTATCTCCGGTCTGTGTCTCGATACAGTACTTGTAAAGCTGTCCGAGCTGTGCTTCCGGAACAAATGCGGTATAGATTCCAAGTGGTTCCTGACGCTTCATAACGTTTGCATCTTCACTCCAGCCGTTGAATTCACCGACTACGGTAACTGATCTGGCGTGTGGAGCCCATACTGCGAAATATACGCCGGTTTTTTTTCCATCTTTTACAAAATGTGCACCCATTTTTTTATAGATTTCATAATGGGTTCCCTGTCCGAATAAATATTGATCTAATTCGCCGATTCTATAATCAGCGGGTTTATCTGTTGTTACAGTTTTTACAGACTTTTTAGCTGTAGACTTTTTAGCAGCAGTTTTAGCAGCTGCCGGTTTTTTTACAGTAGATTTTTTTACGGCCGTCTTGCGGGTCGTGTTGGTCTGTTGTGCTGTTGTTTTTTTTACTGCCATCCCATTCACCTTCTATCAAAGATATTTAGGAATATTATACTAGAAATAGCGATAAAAAGAAAGAGTTTTGGACAACTTATACATTTCTTATGTAAGATGTCTAAAACTCTTTCTTTATAGTTATCGGTTTTGTCTGCATATATAAAAGAACGCGCCGGAAGCGCGTTCTTTGTAGAAATCTTATGCTTTAAAATCTTCTTCTTTCAGGATGATGTGGTCTGAATTATCAGTGCTTCTTCCAAATACCCGTTTCACAAGATGTTTTACATTTGCTTTCTGGGAATGTGAAATTGCTTCATCCATGATCTCTTTTACTTCTGCAACAGTAACCGCATGATCTTCTCTCTGCATCATATCAATCCGGCTGTATAATGCAAGGATTCCCATTTCATCGATACGGTATCCGTTTTCCTTAGCATAGGTCTGACCGAATGTAACCAGTTCATCATTGATGAATACCGGAAGCTCCAGTCTGGAAGTAAATTTACGTTTGAATTCGCGATGGGATGCAAACATTCTTTCCAGCGGTTTCTTCTGGTCTTCCAGAAGGAAGAGAAGTTCGCCGGTCTGTTCATCCATCATGTCATTCAGTTCACGGATGGTTCTGTCATTCATCTTGGAAGCTTTTTCGATGATCAGTGCGCCACCGTTCAGTTTATCGATGATACTTCCGATGTCCTTTTTGTTCAGAGAATCACCGGTTACGATTGCAACTTTACCCTGTTTGAGTCTGCGCTGTTTCTGGATTGCTTTTACAATATCAACTGCGAGGACTGTTTTTCCGCTTCCCTTGCGGCCAAGGATCAGGATGTTGCCTGTGCGGGAAGTTCCATAACGGTTACGGCAACGTTTGTCGTTATCAAGGATTTCTACAAGCTGTTCACTGACACCACGGATCGGTACAAAGTAAGAGAACAGCTGCTTCTGCTCTTCAGTAAGTCCAAGCTTCAGTCCGATCTCACTTGTTGCACTCAGATCGTAACGACCCTGTACAACGAATCCGGTATCGAATTTACCCATGCGTTCGGTGATTTCATCTTCTGACGGTTCTTCGATTTCAAGAACTTCGTCCATATCAGGAGTTTGCGCTGATTTTGAAGTTTCTTTCTCTGGCTCAGGAGCCGGTTTCTCGTCAAATTCAAGATCAAGATAATCATCACTGCTATCTAATTCTTCTTCATCTTCAAAGGAATCAAGGGCTGCAAAATCACCATCATCTTCGTCAGAATCATGATCATCGATATCGAGAGCAGATTCTTTTTCAAAATCAAAATCCTCTTTATGATCTTCATCTAATTCATCATCGATCTGGTAGTCATCTTCGTCTTCATCCTCGTATTCTTCCTCATCGTCATACTCGGAATCATCTTCATCCTCGTATTCCTCGTCATCGTCATACTCGGACTCATCCTCATCCTCGTATTCAGCTTCTTCATCGTAAACCGCATCCGATTCATCATCTTCTTCGGAGTCAACGATTTCTTCAAAATCATTTTCTTCCGGCTCTTCCTCGTCAGTGTCTGAAGCTTCTTTGGATGAATCTTCCGGGCTTTCAGTCGCTTCATCCTCTTCATCATCAACGAAATCTTCAGCATCTTCATCGGTGATTTCAGGCTCTTCACCATTTTCAAGCTGTTCCATCAGTTTGCGGATATCATCAGAAAGGATTGGTTTTGTAGCTCCAAGAACTTCCTCTTCTTCTTCTTTCTTCTTCTCACGCAGGGCTTTTTCTTTCTCAGCTTCCTCCTGGCTCTTTTCAAGAATCTTTGCATTTTCACGCTGAGTTGCTTCCCAGTTGGCAAGAATTTCTTCAATCTTCATCTTACCGGTCATCTGTGAATCGTCTGAAGCAGATTCAGGAGCAACTGCACCACTTGCAACGGCAACACCGGCTTTCAGGGCATCTGAAAGGGAAGCACCGGAAATGGTTGTGGAAATATCGGAAGTGCTTCGAATCCGGGTTTTTGGCTGTGACTCAGCTTCTGGTTCGGAAGCATGTGTCCGGGCCATTGGCTCTGGAAGATCCGGAAGATCAATACTGTCTGTGACATGTACATCTTTGCGGACCTTGTCTGCAATTCGTGGATTCGGTTCCGGACGTTCTTTGGATTTTCGGAAGGAAGGTTTTCTCTTGGAAGAATCCTTACGGCCGATACCATCATTTCGATGATCGTATTTTTCCTGCTGAAGTGGAGTCAGCGGTTTGTATTTCATTTTAAGTTCCATTGCCTGGTATACATAAGTACCTTCGCTGAACCAGAGAATCAGATCATCACATTCATCAAGACATTCGGAAGTCATACCAGCTTCAGCGTATAATCTGGCAAGTTCATATGCCCATTTTTCAACGTATTCAGAATGCTTGAAATCTTCAAGAGCTTCAATCTGTTCTTTGACTGGCGCTTTCTGTGCTTTTAAGATCTTATACCGGAGAATGTACTGGTTTGGATCTTTCGGAGCAAGCTTGACAAATTCTTCGTAGCAATCAGCTGCTTCATCGAAATGTCCCAGCTTCAGAGAAATAATTCCCAGGCGGTATACAACCTTTCTGCTGGAAGGTGCTTTATCATACGCAATAAATAAGGTATCACGTGCTTTACCAAGTTCCCCCGCATTTTCATAGATTTCGCTTACGGTAGAGAGCATGGCGGTATTTTTTACTTTACGCCAGTCGATCGTATCTGCAATCGACATCGCTTTCTGGTAAGACTTCTGTTCGGCATACGCAAGCATCTGCTCTGTCTTTGCGCGATATTCATATTTATCCAACGTTTCTCACCTCATATGATTATTATTAATTATTTTACTTTTCCTCAGTAAGTCTGACTTTTGTACCAGAAACGGAAAACAAAAGTCTTATAATTTTACTTACTAAGTGTATCATAGAGCGTTGTCAATGTCAAAAATTACGGCTGATATTTTTCAGAAATGTTAAAAAAATATTACAAAAAATTCACAAATTGGGAGCTGGTAACAGAAAAAAAGGAGACAGCCATCTTTTGAATGGCTGTCTCGGAATATTCAATTGTAATTTTTATTTTTATATCGGAGGAATTAAGTAATTCTTATTCCTGTAAGTTCTTTGAGCATTTCATATGATATTCAGATTTTATAAAATTTATAAAAATGAAATCATATGAATCGATTTTGATCAATTCTGATCGTTCGTTATTTTATATAATCAGGTAATCCAATTTTGGTATTTATCAGCTTTCTCGTCACTGTTAAATTTACTTATCAATGAATGTTTCTTTACACATTTTCTGATCTTGAATTACTGTGGTATTTACTTCAATATGTCAACAAATGCTGAATCTTTTTATATCTTATAATCGCTTCCGGTTTATCTGCTACTCCGACCTTTTTTATCATTAACTTTTCTCTTACCGGATTATAATCTATGGTTAAGGCTCATCTCACAGGAATTTACATTTGCCATACCATTAACATATTGAGTTTTAGATGATGAAATATCCAACGGTCAAAGCCTCCTTCCTTTCGTTCTCGTTCCAAAATTTTATCCGGATATTCTTTTTCTCTTATACTTTTTTCTGTTCAGAAGTCAGATATCAATTTTCTCTTATTATTATAAATTATCAATTTTAAAAATTGTTCTCTACACACTCCACTTACAAAACGCTCATAACCAAAATGTATAGTTACTTTTTTAAAACTTTCTAACCTTCAAATAACAATTATTCTTGTTACCCTTTTCTGATCTGGCTCTTCATCTTATACTCTTGGCGAGTATATATGAAACTATGTAACAGATTAAAAAATATCTTTTTGAAATTCCCTTTCTCGTCAGGAACTTCTTTTCTTTTGGATTGACTTAATAATAACACCCAAATACTTATTTGTCAATATAATTTTAAAATAATTTTAATAAAATTAGAAAGAACTGAAATTGTAATATATATATCAGAAAATTCAAACAATTATAAATACGATTAGAAATAGTTATAGCCATTTGCAATATATTCGGGGTTTTGCTATTGTTTCCGCCCATAAATGCATGATACACTAAAAAATAGATGAAAAATACAGGCTATGGCATTGGGATAAAGAAAGGAGACCTACAGATATGGGAGGATTTTTTGGCGTTGCATCAAAAGAAGCATGTAATCTGGATCTTTTTTATGGAACAGATTATCATTCGCATCTTGGAACCCGCCGCGGAGGTATGGCTACTTACGGAAGTGATGGCTGGAAGAGAGCGATTCATAATATTGAAAATTCGCCGTTCCGTACAAAATTTGAAAAAGATGTTGATACAATGAAGGGAAATATTGGAATTGGATGTATTTCAGATTATGATCCACAGCCAATTCTGATCCAGTCGCATCTGGGGTGCTTTGGAATTACGACAGTAGGTAAGATCAATAATGCGGATCAGCTGATTCGGAATCTTTATGAAAATGGACATACACATTTTCAGTCTATGACCAATGGACAGATCAATTCTACAGAGCTGGTTGCGGCATTGATCTGTAAAAAGGATTCGTTTGTTGAGGGAATCCGTTATGTGCAGTCAGTAGTTGAAGGCTCGATGACGCTTCTGCTTCTGACAGAGAATGGAATTTATGCAGCCAGAGACCTTCTCGGACGTACACCGGTTGTGATCGGAAAGAAAGAGAATGCATACTGCGTTTCCTTTGAAAGCTTTGCATATATCAACCTTGGATACACAGATTACAAAGAGCTGGGACCTGGGGAAATCGTCTACGTGACACCGGAATCAGTGGAGACTGTAAGTCCTGCATGTGAAAAGATGAGAATCTGTTCGTTCCTGTGGGTATACTATGGATATCCTACTTCTTCTTATGAAGGGGTTGGTGTAGAAGAAATGCGTTACAACTGTGGAAAGCTTTTAGCACAGAGAGATGACCATTCGATCGACGTGGATATTGTTGCAGGAGTTCCGGATTCGGGTATTGCTCATGCGATAGGTTATGCAAATGAATCAGGTATTCCGTATGCAAGACCATTTATCAAATATACTCCGACCTGGCCAAGATCCTTCATGCCGACAACACAGAGTCAGCGTAATCTGATCGCCAGAATGAAACTGATCCCGGTACATAGTCTGATCGAAGACAGGAGCCTGCTGCTGATCGATGATTCTATCGTGCGTGGCACACAGCTCCGTGAGACGACAGAGTTCCTGTATCAGAGTGGCGCAAAAGAAGTGCATGTCCGCCCGGCATGTCCACCGCTTTTGTACGGATGCAAATATTTGAACTTCTCCCGTTCCAAATCAGATCTGGATTTGATCACAAGAAGGATCATCCGTGAGTGGGAAGGCGACAATGATGTCAATGTACTGAGTGAATATGCGGATCCGAACAGTGACCGGTATGCAGCAATGCTGGAGGAAATCCGCAAGAGACAGAATTTCACTTCACTTCGTTATCACAGACTGGATGATCTGATCAAATCAATCGGGATTGATGCATGCCAGGTATGTACCTACTGCTTTAACGGTGTGGAATAACAGGTAAATGAAAATATAAAACAGGTGTCCACGTAAGTATATCTTAGTGATATATCTCCGTGGGCACCTGTTTTTGTATATACGATTTTGGTGTATACAATGATGTGGAATGGTGTACAAAGCATGCGGAGCGGTAGCTCCTTCTGCAAAGCTGCACTATAGCAGCAGATCATCTATCTTCACATAGTCTCCCATCCGGTATGCTTCAATTGCATTTCCATTGATCACATAGAACTTTTCATTTGCATACACACCGCGGGTTCCAAGATAAGAATTACCGTTGACTTCCTCCTGCATCTGTACCTGGAAGCCCTGATCTTTATCGTAAGAAAGGATCACATACTGGTTGGCAGATCCGGAAAGCGGAAAGCCTATCAGATTCTTTTCCGTATCAACCAGTGCTGCACGGTAGTCAGAAAAGACATCCGAGTAATAGTACTGATCCAGTGTGTACTTGCTGACTTCCTTCACATCCGAAGGATCACTGATATCAAACATGGAAATCTTTACCCCGTTTGTAATGCCATTTTCATCGGTATCCATACCGATGCCAAGAAGCAGGTTATCACTGTAAAAATGCAGGTATTCCGAAAAGCCGGGAATTTTCAGCTTGCCAAGGATCTTCGGATTCTCCGGATCGGAAAAGTCTACGGAGAATAAAGGATCTGTCTGTTCATAAGTTACAAAGTAACCGGTATCGCCCAAAAATCTTGCGGAATAGACCTGTTCATTTTTGGCAAGATCCTCGATCTTACCGATTGTTTTCAAATCTGCATCCAGCACATAGACTGAATTGGACTGTGAAGAGCTTCCGACATTATGCGTAACCGTTGTCACCAGCCGCAACGTATTGTCATACTCATCAATGCTGAAGGAATCGTTCAGATATCCTTTTACTTTGCCCTGGGCAGAGCCGGAAAGTTTTCCTTTATTGTAAGACAGCTTGCGGAGGATCGTCTGATTCTTTGCCGCAAGATTATCTGCGAGGATACTGCTGTTCGCATACTCGTAAATATAAATGTTGTTCTCACTCACATAGACTTCGCCATTCTCAGACATGACTGCTTTCTGGTCTGCTGCCTTATCCGGACTGGAAGCGGAAACGGAGCTGACAACAAGGTACTGGTCTGCTGCATGGTTCGTCGGGAGATAGATATCCGACTGCTTCAGAAGATTGTCACCAACAAGCGGAACATAGGAAGGATAATCTTTTTTGGTGATCGTATCATAAATATAATAGTCGCTGAATACATACAGATATCCGTCTTTAAAACGTGAAGTGCGGTAGTAACCACTCTGATCCACGGTTCCGATGGATTTTGGATTATTGATATCTGTCAGATCATAAGTCTGGATACGGGTACAGCTGCCGCGGTACAAGGTTTTACTGTCAGAATCAACCTGCGTGTTCTGCATGTTGCCAAGGACAAAAAGCTTCTGGTCACTCAGGTAAAATTCGGATGCCTGAAAATTCTCATTCAGCGAAATAACGGAAACAACCTTCATCTGATCAGACCGGATATCTACAATGGAAATTTCCTGTGAGTTTGCTTTCAATGTATAAAGATAACTTCCATCCGTTTTTACAATGTCTGCTTCACCGACACCCTCTGTGCGGACGTTGGTATCGGAAAATGAAGTATCCACAGCACGTGCAGAGGCTTTTGCCGAATCCGAAGAGGAACTGGAACTATCGGTGCGTGCACCACTGTCGGCTGTTTCAGTTGAATACATGACAATTCCGTTGTCGGTTGAACCGGTAACAGATGAAGAATCCAACTCATCCTGATAAGATTGCAGGTATGTGTAGACTTCATCATAATCGGTTGCAGTCTCTAAAGTATCGGAAGAGGCAAGCTTACCGGAGGATGTACCGATTGAAGAACTGCCTTTTGTGGAAAAAGTGGCTGAGTCTGAAGAAAGATTCTGCTGGCGGATGTGGGCGCCAATGCCGACAACCAGTACCAGTGCGGCAGCGATAAGTCCTCCGCGCATCCGGTGGCCGCGGGAAAATCCATGCTTTTTCGGGATATGTTCGGAAGCCTGAGTGCTGTTATGCTCTTCCAGCATTTTCATAATCTGATCCGGTGCAAGGCTTTCCGGAACAGGAGTTTTTTCCGTAGATTGTTTTATTTTATCCAGTATTTCTTTTTCGTGATCTGTCATATGAAACACCTCCTATTACTCTTTTATCCTACTCTTTCAGAAGCCAGCTCATCTTTTCGAGGGCACGCTTTCTGCGGGAGCGGACTGTATTCGGGTTCAGCCTTAGCATTTTTCCGATCTCTTTACTGTTGTAACCGCCATAGACGGATAAGCCGATGATCAGCTGATCGTCTTCATCGAGAATAAGAAAAGCACGTTCCACATCTGTGCGGAGTCCGTCACAGTATGTGGCAGAAGCATGATCTTCTTTCAGCTCGGTCTCGGTCCGTTCACGGCTCTTTAACTTCCGGCGGCACACATTTGCCAGAATCTGAAAGATCCAGGAACGGAATGCTTCTTCTTTGCGTAATTTATGTATGTTCTCATAGGCGGAAAGAACGGCTTCACTGACGGCGTCTTCTGCATCCTGCGGATGATGCATCATGCAGAGCGCAAAACGATACAGATCCTGATAAACCGTCTTATATAATTCTTTAAATGCAATTGCATCGATCATAAGGTCCCTCCTCTCATAACAGGTTCTTTGTATATAAGAGTATAAAAAAGTCGGAAGTGTTGCAAAAAGGGACAGAAAAATTTCCGTCCCTTTTAAATCATATCATTGTCTGAGAAAAATTAACCTCTGTAATAATTGATCAGACATCCTTTGAGGATGATCTCACGTTCTGCATCCGTCAGATCACCGAGCTTCAGATCGATCTCCTTCAGATCATCGCCTACGACATAAGCCTTGATCGTGGAAGCTTTATCTTCTACTGCTTTGCGGATATCCGGCACGAAGAGATAGTCACCGTTCCTGAAAGAAAGCTTTGTGTGTTCCTCTTCGGTAATAAACGGAAGCATGCCCCAGTTGATCAGGTTCGAGCGGTAACGTTTGGTTGCGTACTCATTCGCGATATTCGCCCAGCCGCCGAGAACCTTCTGGCAGGAAGCAGCCTGCTCACGGGCAGAACCATCACCAGGTTTGACCGCGAAAATGGTACTTCCGACACCGATATTTCCTTTGCCGACTTCCGGATAAGACTTCTGGATTGCTGCCATCACCGGTTTTAATTCATCCAGTACATCCAGTGGACAAGTACCTGCTTCAATCGCTTTCTGGGCTTTCTGGACCTCTTTCGCGCGTCCTACATAGGCAGGATCCTTTCTGGAAAGTGCAAATTCAGCAAGTCCAAGCGGGTTGGAACGATAAGAAGAAGTCTCGCCGGACGGGATCAGTTCGTCTGTTGTTGTAACCGGATCGTGGATCTCGGATACTACTTTCAGGAGTAAGTTCTTCGGAAGTGCTGCCATTGCCGGCCAGTCTTTGATGTTCGGTCCGAATTTGATCTCAACCGAAGGATCAGCAACGCCGTGGCTGTCAAATACACGGTTGGCGTAAATTCTGGAATCAAAGTGGTAAGTCGGGTTCTTGTATTCAATATCAAAATCTGTTGCCGGAGTAAGGAAACCTTTGTTCGCAGCAGTTGCGGCAATGGAACGTGCATCCATAAGGGCAACAGATGCGATCTGTCCACTCTGCAACTTGCTTCCTTCACGGTTCGGGAAGTTACGGGTAGAGTGACGGATGGAAAATGCATTGTTTGCCGGAGTATCCCCAGCACCGAAGCACGGTCCGCAGAAGGCAGTCTTCACGATCGTACCGGCTTCCATCAGGTCAGCAACCGCACCATTTTTCACAAGCTCCATGTAGATCGGTGTACTTGCCGGGTAAACACTGAAGGTAAATTCATCTGATCCGATGTATTTGCCACGGATGATGTCTGCGGCAGCACAGATATTTTCAAAACCGCCACCGGCACAGCCTGCGATGATACCCTGATCGACATAAAGTTTACCATTTACGATCTTGTCCTGAAGAGAGTAATCCACAGCACCGTCCAGGCTTACCAGCGCGCGCTGCTCTACATCGTGGAGAACATCTGCAAGGTTGGCATTGACATCCTCGATGGTGTAGACATTAGACGGATGGAACGGCATGGCGATCATAGGCTTGATCTCGCTCAAATTGACGTATACAAGACCGTCATAGTAAGCGACTGCGCCAGGCTCCAGTTCCCTGAAGTCATCACTTCTTCCGTGGATATCGTAGAACTCTTTGATCTTGTCATCGGTTCTCCAGATAGAAGAAAGGCAGGTTGTCTCTGTCGTCATAACATCGATTCCGATACGGAAGTCTGCACTTAATTTGCCAACGCCAGGTCCGACAAATTCCATGACCTTGTTATTGACATAGCCATTGCCGAAGGTTGCGCCGATGATCGCAAGGGCAACGTCCTGCGGTCCGACACCTTTCACCGGTTCGCCGTCCAGATAGATTCCGACAACGCCCGGCATCTTGATATCATAAGTCTTGTTCAGAAGCTGTTTTACAAGTTCCGGTCCGCCCTCTCCCATTGCCATGGTACCGAGTGCACCATAACGGGTGTGGCTGTCAGAACCAAGGATCATCTTGCCGCCGCCTGCGAGCATTTCACGGGCAAACTGGTGGATAACGGCCTGATGAGGCGGAACATAGACACCGCCGTACTTCTTCGCACAGGTCAGTCCAAACATGTGGTCATCTTCATTGATCGTACCGCCGACTGCACACAGAGAGTTATGGCAGTTGGTCAGAACATAAGGGATCGGGAATTTCTCCAGTCCGGATGCTCTTGCAGTCTGGATGATTCCGACAAAGGTAATGTCGTGCGAAGTCAGCTTGTCAAATTTGATCTGAAGCTGCTGCATATTACCGGAAGTATTATGCGCACTTAAGATCCCATAAGCCATTGTCTCTTTTGCAGCAGCTTCTTTTGTTGTCTCAATACCTGTCTTGCTTTTTACGGCAGCAAGTGCATCGGGTGCATCTGCAATTACCTCAGTACCGTGTAAAAGATAGGCACCGCCTTCGTATAATTTCACCATATCATGTCCTCCTATTTTCTGTTTTCTATAAATTTCATGTGGTCTGCGACCATCAGAGCAATCTTAAATGTCAGGGCGTCCTCAAAGACTCTGACATCCAGCCCGGTCTGCTTCTGGATCTTCTCCAGCCGGTAGACGAGCGTATTCCGGTGGACGAAAAGCTGTCTCGCTGTCTCCGAAATATTCAGGCTGTTTTCAAAAAATTTATCAACTGTGGATAAGGTTTCTTCGTCAAACTGATCAACGGTATTTCCGGCAAATACTTCTTCCAGGAACATCTCGCATAAGGAAACGGGAAGCTGGTGGATCAGCCGTCCGATACCGAGTTCGCGGTAGGATAAAATATTGCGTTCCGGATAGAAGATACGTCCCACATCCAGAGCCATGCCAGCTTCTTTGTAAGACTGTGAGACCTCTTTGAGTTCGGGAATGATGGTTCCGAAGGAAAGCCGGACATTGACCATAGCTTCGGTGTTGATCGCATTCACCAGCATATCGGCAGTCGAACGGATCGTATCATAATCATCCGTACTGTCAAGGGACTTGATCAGAATAATATGTCCCTCATCTACGGCAGTAACAAAATCACCGGTTCCCGAGGAATAAATCCCACGGATCATATCCAGGACGATCGTGTCATCCGGATTCTTCGGTTCGATCAGATAGACGACTCTGCGCTGCTCAACTGTAATACCAAGCTTTTTCGCCTGATTGTAGATATCTACGAGAAGCAGGTTATCCAGGAGCAGGTTCTGGATAAAACGGTTACGGTCAAGACGTTCGCTTCCGGATCTTAAAAGGCTCTCAAGCTGACAGACACTTAAGCGTCCGCTGGTATGCACATCGATCTCATTATTGTGCTCGATCACGAAAATATAAGTCAGTTCATCATCATCATAAACCGGAAACAGACCATAGCATTCATCCAGGTGCTCCTCCGATACGCCGGTAACCTCCAGCTCTTTTAAAAATGAGCAGACAGCTTTTTTTACTGCAGGTTTCTCCTTACCTACAGCTGCAAGCATCACTCCGTCTGTGTTCCAGATGGAACAGTTACACTCGATGATATCCCCTATTTCATTGATTGTTCTCTGTAAAATCTGGTTGGATAACAATCCATTCACCTCTCCATTCTTTTCAATATATGACAAATGGGAGAATTGTGAAATTCCCCCATCTTCTTCTGACAATACAATCTGATATTATTTTAGCAAATGTTTCACACTTTAGCAAGCTAAAATGAAAAACGTTTTCTCTTATTCGTCTTCGTCATCGCGTCTGTCAAGCATGGCAGCAACGATTTCAAGAATCACAGCAAGACCGATGATAGATGCAGCGGCAATCTTTCCGGCAGTGCCGGTTGCAGCCTGTGCGATACCGCCGACAACCGGAACAGAAAGCTTTACTTTTCCGATGTAGTTGTTGTAAGGGATCGGATTCATATCTTTTTCCTCATTGGCATCCCCTTTGGTGATAAACTGTCCCATCGCCGGGCTGTTGGATACTACACGGTGGGTGATGATCGAGCCGTCTGCATTGTTGCTGTAAAAAGCAATGACATCATCCTTGACGATCGTGTCTGGTTCTTCATACCGGACATAGACCAGGCTTCCCGTCGGGATCGCCGGTTCCATGCTCCCACTGATCACGGTGTACATCTGAAAACCAAAAGCTTTCGGAAGCGTCAGCGGAATACAGGCAAGAATCAGTACTGTCAGTAAAACAGTGCCCAGTGCACTGCAAAATGCAGCCACCGGGCTTTTCTTTTTCTTCGTTCTCTTCAAAAAAGACTTCTCCTTTAGTGCCGCGCTTTTTTTATTTTGCACGTTTTTTCAAGAATACGATCAGTCCTGCGAGAGCTGCTACCGCAACAACGATAATGCCGATCCCTGCTGCGATCGGAGTCTTGCTCGTCTTGTCTTTCGCATCGATATTTCCTTTTGGAGTGTCTTCATCATCCAGATCTACCAGAGACTTTGGTGTCTGTTCATCCTCAGATGTTGCAGTATCTTTATCTTTAGCTGTCGTATCCTGAGAATTGTTATCTGTCGTTGTACCATCGGTTGTACCGGTTGTGGTTCCGTCTGTTGTGCCACCGGTAGTTCCGGTTGTAGTGCCACTGGTAGTTCCGGTTGTAGTTCCACCGGTAGTTCCGGCAGTTCCACCGGTTGTGCCGCCTGTCGTGCCACCTGCTGTACCGGCATTACCGGTACCTGTGCCAGGAGTTGCTGTACCAGGAACAGTCGTTGTGATGGTGGTTGTTGTTGTAACAACACGGTCTGTAGCACCCGGTTTGTAGGTAAACGTAAATACATTCTCAGATACATTATTACTCAAAGTCTTGGTAAGTGCAAGAGCATCTGGAATATAATTCTCGATATACTGATAAGCGACGATTGGTTTGTCACCGATATTTCCGTAGAAGGTCTGGCTTTCTGCAAGCGCCTTACCGGAAGCATCCTGATAGTTTACGGTGTAGGCAACCATGTCCTTTTTGATTCCATAGGCTACTACATAGTCGGCATCGCCAGTTACATTGTCTAATACAGGAGAAGCAAGAGCTTCTTCATTGTCACGTCCGCTGAGACGGATTCCTTTGACATAGTATTTGTCATCGGTTACCTGAACGTCCTTCAGATTAAAAGTAACAGTAGAACCGGCGACAAGAGAATCCCGCTCCTCCTTAGCCTGGCCGTTTATCGTTCCTTTATTACCTGCAGATAAAGTTACCTTATAGGTATACCCGTTAGCAGCCATAACGCTCATCGTGGATGCACCGATCGTCATTGATACAGTCAGAAGAGAAACCAGTAATTTTTTCCATCTTTTCATCTGCTTACTCTCCTTTCTGTCTGCGTCTTTTTGTGTTCTTATTGAGTGTGTAGATACCATATGCAAGAAGAATCAGTCCACTGATGAGTGCAAGCACACAGAAGAGAAGAACTCTTGCGGTATCACCGGTCTTAACGGTGTTGGTAGTCTTGACGATTTTCGTCTTGGTAATGGTATTGCTTACTTTTACCTTTTCCACTGCAAAGTTCATACGAAGCTTTGCGAGCGTGTTCTGATAACCATTGCCCTGTGTCTCACCTTCGATACCGATGGTAAGGTGTACGGTTCCGGTACCATTGGAAGCAAGACGACCGAGGTAGAAATATTTCTCGGTAGAGTTTCCAAGCTCCTTCAGACCTTCACCGGTCTTAGAAGAACCTTCACCTCCGACGGTATCACTGTTATAGAGTACCTTTTCGGTATTGTCACTTCCAACATAAGTCAGCTTGTATTCGTAAGCACCGCCTTCAGCGGATTCTTGTGCTTCCTCCAGTGTCTGGATGATCTCATTGGTCATGTACCAATCGGTCTCGCCTTTATCGGAGTTTTTCAGCTGAACCTTCAATTCGATGCTGTCACCCGGCTGGATCGTTGCCAGCTCATCGGAAACAGTCTTGTTTTCAAAATTGCTTTCCATCTTGTCGCCGGTGAAATGAACCTGCCATCCGTCGGCTCCCTGATAATCCTTTGCAAATGCAGTTGTGTGTACCCCTGCTGCCATTATCACTGTCATGGCGAGGCACAAAATTTTCTTTTTCATACTCTGTACCTCCCTACTGTAAGCTCATTGTTGTTTCGTCGTCTGATACATTTACGTCCACGCCCCAGGCACTCTTGATCGCGTCCTTTGCGTTGTGTGTCTGAACTGCATCCACCTCTGCGTCAATGTGGAAGGTGTAGCCATTGTACTTGTAAGTATAAGTGATGGTTTTATCTTTTGGTACCTTTGTTACATCCGATGCAATCGAAGGATTGATTCGGAGTGTATCCGATAATGCCGGTGTCGGTTTACCCGCTTTGAGAGCTTTGGTATAATAAAGAACGGTACGCTCTCTCGTGGACTGTGCATCTGCAACCTGCCATCCGTTGTCTGTGAGGAAGTTCAGCTCGATCAGATCCGGTGAAAGGTTCGTGTTCTTATTGCCTTTTTCGTCCTGCCAGCTTTTTGTGATGATCACACGTACAAAAGTGTCGATCGTACCGCTGTTCTTGACGCTGATTGCTTCGTTATATTTCTTGCCGGGTGTAAATGTCTCATCCTTTCCAAGAAGGTTTGTGAGAAGTGTACCTTCTGAGGTTCCCTTCCATTCATTGTTCGATACATAATCCCGGCTGCTGACTACTTTGTCATTTTCCAGAAGAGATACGCCGATACTCTGCATATTCATCTGTGCGGAATAATTCTCACTGTAGTAAGTGAGTGCGGCGCGTGTACTGCCGACAGTGCTTCCAACCAGCAGGAGTGCTGCGGCTGTCAGGATCAGGGCAGGTTTCTTTGGAAATGATTTCTTTTTCTTTTTCTTTTTCATTCTCATTACCTCCTACTCTGTCGTCTGTGTGCTGTCGTCTTTGATTACATGGTTCCAGACGGCGTATGGATTGCCGTCCTCGTCGTAGAGAACCGGTGTGCATTCCTGGATGACTACGATGTTGAATTCTTCCGGTTTGTCATTGCCTGAAGGAAATGTGTATTTGATGTTGAGTTCCTTTGTGGTTTTTGCTTTTGCTTTTGCCGGAAGGACTTCATCGTAATACCAGTAGTCATCTTTGCCTGCTGACCATCCGCCCTTTGGAGCATTATAGGTAAGTTCCATCGGGGCAAATGCTTTTACTCTTACGAAGCAATCATAATCACCGGTATTTGTAATGGTGACGTGCTTGCCATATTCATCGACTGTTTCATTAGGGATGGTTTCGGTAAATCCCATATTCATCTTCACACCGCCACCGGCTGTCGTATAAGTTGTAAAGTATGCCATTGCACTTCCAACTGCCAGGGTTCCGGTAAGAGCAAGTGTTGCCGCTGCCATGATAAGTGGTTTCTTATGTAACTTTCTCATTCCGACTCCCCCTTCCTATTTCTTTGCTGCCGGTTCGGTGTACTGATACTGACCATTTTCGTCCAGCTTGAAATTATTTCTTACACCGTAACCGCCATTCATATTGTCATCGACATCATTTGTAAAGGAAACGGATACCGGATCGACTTGTGCTTCTTTATCGGTTGCTATAATAGTTGTCTTTTGATTATTTTCTGAGGTAAGCTTGTAGCTTGCACCGCTGTACACTTCATTAACAGTTACTGTAGCTCCTGCAGGGATCTTTGTAATTGTTACGGAAGAGTCACCTGCGGCTTCAAAGTCAAGGGATTCGATGCGGGTTTCTGTTTTACCTTTAAGAGTTGTAATCTTAATCTGGAATACGAAGGTTGCTTTCTTACCGGTTGTTGCATTGTGATTTGCAAGTGTTTTGTTAATCACCAGATCACCATATCTTGCATGTTCTTCCGGTTTCAGACCAATTGCGTTGGTATCTGTCAGATTGTAGATCCAGTCATCATCACCGCTGGTGTAATAATTGTTGGTCGGAAGTGATACCAGGTAAGGTGTAAAGGTATAGGTATAATTCGTGGTAACTACTTTTGGTGTATCGACAAGGTAAAGTCCGGTAGCAAGATCAGACTGAATTCCGGTAGCAAGATCAGACTGAATTCCGCTACCTTTTTTTAATGTAACCGTAGTTGGCTTTACTTCAGTCGTCAGCATCTCCTGTGCCGCTTTGGCACGGTCAGCCCATTCGCTTGCTGCATCTTTATCATCGGCACTTACCGAAGACACATCCAGGGTTTTGAAAGCTCCGGTTGCGGTATAGTTACCGGATACGTCTACATCTGCCACCTTATAAAGATTCACTTTAATGTTAGTGCCATCAGCTGTCAGTTCATTGTCTTCTCCGCTTACATTAAATGCAACCGAACACTTCCGGTCCGTCTCAATCGCATTCGCAGCTCTGGCACCAGGCAGAGTGAGAAGCGGAAATGCAAGAGCGAGAGCTAACAAAAACGTTGTTCCTTGTTTTAATCGTTTATTCATCATCGCCTCATGTCCTCCTTAAAAATCTTGGTTATTCTTTGTGAGCTTTTCTCTTGGAAAGGAATCGCAAGAGAATGATCACAAGAATCGTGATTGAAAGTCCTAAAATTAAATAAAGCATATAATAATTCTGAATGGCTTTTACCATAGAATCTGTAACTGATTCGGTAGCATCCTCTTCGCCGTTATATGGAACTCTGGTTCCTCTTACGAGAAGACGATGGGAGTTGACTCCATATGGTGTACAGGTAAATAAAGTTACCTGGTCTTTTCCTTCTTCAATCTGGAGTGCTTTCTCCAGTGTTTCATGATCGTCTTTGTCTACCATCGGAAGAATCTGGTCTACCTTGTAGGCAAGGACTTCGTCCAGTACATGGATGTAAAATTTATCGCCAACTTCGAGCTGATCGATATCGGTAAAAAGCTTTGCGCTTGGAAGTCCACGGTGTGCTGCGAGAACACTGTGGGTACTCTCCCCTCCGATCGGAAGCTTTGTGCCGTTCAGATGTCCGACACCGGTCTGCAGATCCTTGTCACCGGTACCATGGTAAATGGCAAGCTTGATGTTGATCTTCGGAATGGAAAGGTATCCCATTACTCCGTCATCTGCAACGTTCAGGATCTTCCAGTATTCGGTGTCTTTGATGTCATTTTCATCTTCACCAAATACATCTCCGTAGAGGTTGTTCTGCTGAATGGTATCATTGAAAGCTTTTGCTTTCTCCCACTCGGATGTGAAGTCCTCTGATTCCATGTCCTGTATTGTATTGTCATAGCTGCTGATCAGCTGATTCTGTCTGTAGGTGTTCCACTGGTTGGATACCGTCGGGTAGATCAGAATCCCAAATCCTATCAAGAATAACAGACCGAAAAGGAAGGTTGAGATTTTTCTTTTCATAGGCATATTCCCTTTCTCGTTCTTATTCTCTTTTTAAGAGGTCTCATTTTTCTTCTTTTGAAGCTTCTTCTCCTTTAAGTATAACACAAGGATGAAGATTGTGGTAATTACAAGACCAATAATTACCCATAAAAGATAATTTGTATGAAGACTAATTCCGCTGAGAGGTGTCTTCTCATCGGCAACTTTCTGTTCCACATAAGGTACTCTGTGACCACGGACCAGAAGCCGCTCGGTATTGACTCCGTATGGAGTACAGGTAAGAAGTGTTACAAGATCTTTTCCTTCTTCTACTGCAAGAGAGGAAGTTTCTTCCGGTTTTACTACGGAAATCTTGTCGACTTCATAACATAATGTTTCGTTTAATACATGGATCAGAAAATGATCGCCTTCTTCCAGCTGATCCAGATCGGTAAAAAGAGACGCACTCGGAAGTCCACGGTGTGCGGAGATAACGGCGTGTGTACTTTTACCGCCGATTGGAAGAGAGCTTCCTTCCAGATGTCCGGCTGCCTGTTTGAGAACATCTTCCTCGGTGGTGTGGTAGATCGGAAGTTTGATGTCAATCTTCGGGATTTCCACGATTCCCATCATCTCATCACCGGCAATATTCAGAGCATCCATGTAGGACTGGTCTTCTTTGTCACTGGCTGCGGCTACTGCAAATGAGTCAGGAAGGATACTTGGAAGTAAGGCTTCGTTGTAAGCTTCTGCTTTCTGCAGTTCTGCGTCATAATCAATCTCATGTGCTGCATCCTTTTCGGATACAGTCTGTTCATAACTGCTGATCAGTTGCTTCTGCCTGTAGTTATTCCACTGGTTTGCAACGAATGGATACAGCAGTAAGGACAACCCGGCTAAAAATATGATGCCAATAATAAGTTTGTTTGCTTTGCGTTTCATCCGAACTCTCCTTGCTGTTGTATTATTTTTTAGGAATCCGGGGCGACCTGCCCCGGATTCAATATCTGATTATAAATAATTATTGCAATTATTTGTTGTCTGATTTCTTGCGGCTTGCGAAGAACAGACCAGCTGCTGCGATCATGATAACGCATCCAGCGATTGTGAAGATTGTAGTACCGATACCACCTGTATGTGGAAGGGAATGTAATTTTGTATCTGAAACATTTGCTGTAGCTACTGGATTATCTCCGTTTTCAATTGTTACATTATCAACAGGTACTACTGAATATCCTGCAGGAGCTTTTGTTTCGACGATTTTGTATTCGCCATTATCAAGACCTTTAGCTACTACTACACCATCTTTAGCAACAATATTTGTTACTTTAGTAATGTTAGTATCAGCAATTTCTTCAGCAGTTGCTTTTTGGTAAATAGAAACGCCACCTTTTTCTTCAACCTTTACGAACTTGATTGCAGTTGTACTGTTTTTAGGAGTAATACTGAATTCTGCACCTGCTAAAAGCTTATTACTTGTAGCTCCTTCAACATAGTTTTCATCATATTTGTTGATTGTGATAGAACCTAATTTACCATTTACGTTTGGTGTATTGCTTCCTTTATCACTGGATGCTGTGTTTGAAAATCTATCTGCATCTGTAATCTGTGCTGTTACTTCTACTGTTACAGTCTGACCAGCATGAGTGTTTGTTCCTTTAATTCCAATAAAGTTTTCTGTAAATCTTACACGCACTTTATCTGTAGTTGGGAGTGTTGATGCACTACCATCAGCACCAGTCTCGGTTACAACATTTACTAATGTATAATCAGTGCCTTTACTTAATTCGCTTCCATTAACTTTTACTTTTACGTCAGTCACTTTCATACCTGTAGGTTCGTCAGTAATCTGGAATGTTCTATCTTCTGTATCTTTATCATAACTTGGGAATACAGCTGTAATAGTAAATGAAATTTCCTGTCCACGTTCTACTACCTTGTATGTTGTTTCTCCATTTGCATCTGTGAAAGTTTTTGTAAGTGTATATGTAGAACCTTTAGCATCGATTGTTTTATCTGCTGGTTTCATTAATCCATCAGTGCCGTACTCGTAAACAGCTTCGCCCATTGGATTGTATGTTGTTTTACTAGACTGTGCATAAACATAATATGCGCCAATATCAAGGTTATCAAATGTTACGCTTGTAGTATCAACATTCTCCTTTGTCTTTATTGGTGTAAGAGAGTCACGGTTTTTTGCAATCTCAGCCCAATCAATAGTTATCGGGTTTTTCTTAAGATCAGTTACTTCCTTATTTGTTATACCTTCTTCAAGTTTCCACTCACTTTTAGCAGCATCCCATCCTACAACTTTATAAATACTTAATGTTGTTTTTTCATTCGGTACTAATCCCTGCACGGTAATAGATCCTTTTGTTGCTGGTGTAGCAGGTGCTTCTTGATCTGATTCGCCAGCTGCAAACGATGTCATACTCATTCCGAGTACCATAGCCAGTGTTAATAACACTGCAAAGATTTTTCTCATCTTCTTCATATTGTTGTCTCCTTTTCTTTTAAGGGCTTTGCCCATTTTTTATTGTCCCCTCATATGGGATAATAACGTTTTTGTGTGGCAAGAAGCCACTGAAAAATTAATCCTTACAATTATTTTTTCAGCACCTCCTTGCATTTGTTTTTATATAAGATCCATGCGGCTGCGAACATAAGTAAGATACCGCCAATCATATACAAGTAAATTCCGGTGCCTCCGGTGTGAGGCAGTTCATAAAGCAAATCATTTGCCACTGTAATGACGTATGTATTATTTGTTGTTTCAACTTTTACATTTGTATTATCTGAAACGGTAATACCTTTATCATTTACTGTTACAGTGATAGGATTTGCCAGCTTGGTATAACCTGATGGTGCTTTCGCCTCAGTCAGTGTATAAGTACCATAAGCAATATCACCTTCCAAGACCAGACCATTTTCATCTGAAATGTAAGTTCCATTTGTATTTGTGCCAATCTTTACTACATTTTCATTACTGTCTACCAGAGTAAATTCTGCACCTTCCAGATAAATATCCGGTGTACCTTCTGCATGTCTTGTTTTCAGAATTTTAATTTTCTGAGCACTCTTGGTATTTGTAATAGTATACTGATTACCGGATCCACTATAAGTTACTGTGTATGTCGTTCCACTGATAGTTGTTGTTCCATCTGCGTTAATCATACTATACTTATGACCATTATAATTAATTGTCCCGTTTGTGTCATCCAGCTTCAGCTCACGAACACCGCCATAATTGTCTGCCTCTTCTACAGTGAATGAACCCATGTGATTATTTCTAGGTAACAATTCAAGAGTGCGTCCGGAAACTGGATTTCCAGTTTTATCAACTAACTGTACTAAAACGGTATTCTTTGGATCACTGATTCCCACCCAATTTTTTTTGACCGCAATCTGTTCAACTTGAACAACTGGTTTTCTATAATTTTCTGTAACATTGCTGTCTTTCCACTTATAGGAAATCGTTGCTTCGCTGTTTGAATAGAAACCTGCCTTTTCTGATGATGTTCCAGTTTCAACTGCAGAATAACCATCTGAAGATGCATCTGTGTATTTATCACCTTTATTAGGATAAGCTCTCTTTTGATATTCATCAAATGCAGTCTGGTTTGGCACAACATTTGTAATGGACAGATAATAATAGTAATCTTTTTTGAAAGTATAATCATTTTCAAATTTTAGTGTTGCAGTTTTACTATCTTTATCATAACTTACCGTTGCAATTTTAGTAGTACCTTCGTAAACATCACTGGCAGCTAAAGAACCATCTGTTAATGTAAATTCACGTCCCTTGCCTGACACATTTGTGTAACCATTTGCGGTTTTCCGTGCGATATTTACTTTGATTTTTGTATTAGCTGTTGTATCAACATACTGGCTTAATGTATCAGTAATTGTAACATTTGAGCATGCCAACGTTAAGATGTCACCTGCAATACTTGTAAATTCTCCTGTAAGATCGGAAGGATCTGAATAATTAATCGCTCTTTTGGTACTTGCTGTAACTGCTCCAGATAGTCTCTCTAAAATACTTAATCCACTGATTTGTTCAGAAATATCGTATCCATTAGAATAAGTTCCACCATCTGGACAAGTTCCTTGATGCCGGTTCCATGGATATTTATTATCACGATAATCATGATCCCATTCTTTAATATTATCATGTGTATAAACATTAACAGAGCTTGGAAGTCCAATTCCAACTGCATAAAACCTCTCGCAGCTAATCTTACCAGCAGATGTTACTGCTGCCTCAAGCGTTTTTTTGCTTGTCTGATCTCCATATCCAGATTTGTTTGTTCCATAGTAAGTCGGTTTTCCATCTGTCAGGAAAATGACAATTTTCTTTGCATTTTCTCTATTACTGCTATTTATTGCGGTGGCAGCTTGGGATAATCCCTGGTCATAATTTGTTCCGCCATCTGCGGACAAATTTTTTACTGCTTTCTTCAGGCTAGTTCCATTAACCCAATCATCTGTTTTTGTTTTAGCTGATGAACTAAAGGTGACTAATTTGTAGTTTGTATCTACTGTTTCCTTTTTTGCATCAAAAACATCTACTAAGGCGTTAATTGCCTTCTTTGTATTTGTTAAATTACTTCCTTCCATACTATCAGAAGTATCAACCACTAATACAATATCAACAAAAGCTTTCTTTACATCGGAACCAATTGTTCCGGAAGCATTCAGTGTAATATCATATGTACCACCGGTATTACGTTTGATGTACTTTTCATGAAACATCTTGCTTTCAACAGTTTCACCAGAACCGCCATTCTGAGAATAGTTATTTTTAAATTCTACACTCCTGGAATCTCCAACTGCAATGTTCATATTTGTAGAAGTAATTCCGCTTCCGGCTACCGTACTGTCTACGAATATAGATGTATTTCTAGTATATCCCGATACATCTAATGTACCTGTTTCTTCGATATTGATGTCACCACATTTATCCTGTGGAATATTTACAATCGTACTTCCTCTGTAAACACCATTTTCATATGTCCAGGTCATATCATTATATGATAAGGTGCTTACATTTCCTACTTTAAATGAAAGATTCTTAGCCAATGTCTCTGCATCTGCAGCACTCAAACCGGTAATGGTTTTGGTTACAGTAACATTTGCTGTACCTGCTACAGGTGTCAATCTGTCTCGTGTAAATCTTACATTATCAATAAAGTTTCCGACTGTAGCATTATTGGATGCTGTACTACCTGCAACGAAGAAGAAACGTGTAGAATACTGATTACTTGCTACAGTATAAGTTCCCTGATGAGTTGTCCAAGAAAGATCTCCGTCTCTATAGGTAGCAACCATTGCCCCCGGATACTTTTCCTTATTATTGACAACGTCTAACACCTGATCCTGAGTCGTAATACTTTTAGCCAGGTCACTGGACATTGCAACAACATACATTGTATCATATTCTACCTCAGAGTTATCATTTCCGTTCGATCCTCGTGCTCTATGTGCCACCTGATAATTTAAAACTTCTCCAGGTGTCGTAAGGACATCCTGATATAATGCTCCGGCGGCTGCACAGTTAAGTTCTGCAAACTGATTTCCATCTGCTGCTGTTTCAGCTCCATGCCAATTATATCTCTGATCTCTTTCATCCTGACGTTTTAATGATATTCCTGATGTCGTTGTAACAATTTCGATATCCGCGCCTTTCGAATCAGACCATTTGGTACCTGGAGCTGTACCTGTTGTCTGCCAAACACCGTCTAATCTTTTATAATTTTCATTTGAGAACTGCCAGTTATTTGTATTCTGATGATAATCCGTAACAATTGGTGTCTCAAAACTTCCATTCTGTACTTCATAGTATCCGGTCACATTATATACAGAACTTGTTGCAAGTGCTGTTACTCCGTCCCTTGGCAAGCCGTACTCATTTAAATCATTTTTAGCATACGCTTTTACTTTATAGGTTACTAAGTTATTCCCATTATATTTGAGCGCTCCACCATTCAATGCAATGTAGAGATCTTTTCCATCAGTGCTAATATCTTTTCCGAGGTTTGTACCTGTCGTACTGGAATACTGTGTTGGAATCTGCTGTTCCTCAGCTGCACCATTTATGCTTCGATACCAAACATATCCAACATCTGCCGTTGTATCACTGTAATTAGCTGTCAGCTTTCCATAGTTTTCTGTAATACTTACTGTTCCTTGTGTATCAGCAACCTGAACATTATTGTTTTCCTGTGGGGTAGATTCATTTTTTTCTGCTTTTGGATTTTCTGGTTCAGTAACATCTTCTGTAGTTTTGTTAGTTGCCTTTTCAATTACATCAAAACATCCAACTACGATTGACTCTGTTTTCATCTCTACATCTTCTTCAAACTGAAGTGTATTTTCATTCAGTTCATATAATGTAGTTGTATTATTAGAAGAATCATATACAAATCCCATTGCATGGGTTGTATCTAATGCTGTGTTTTCAAAACGGAAATGAATCGGTTTTTCAGGAATCTGTGCATTTGCTTCAGGACTGACAGAAAATGATACATCTCCCATTATCGTCTGATGAATCGTATATTCAGTGATTCCACGAGCTTCCAGTTCATTCTGAATATTTTCGATTACGGTCGACTCTTCTGTTTCCGATTGTAGATTCATTTGTAGAGTTGCATTTTCTTCCGTTGACTGGAATGCTTCTCCCGGTATGGTAGCAAATAAAGTACCCTGTGAGACACCATCTTTCATGATTTCACTGGATAACTCCACTGTATCTGTTGGAACACGATGAACGGTTCCTTCATCAGCAAATGCTGATATCGCACTGCTAAGCACAAGTACCATGCAAAGCATGAATGCTATTAATCGTTTCTTTGTATTACTTTTCATGGCGTCCTCCTTCTATTCCTCAATTCTGACTTCATAATTGTTATCAAGTGCTCCGTCTATCAGCTTCAATAATTCAAGGGCACTGCGGAAATGCTGCTCTCGCTGCTCTTCCACCCAAGTAACGCTGCCCTGCCAGGTACCGTTCTGCTGATCCATGATTTTTATTAAAAAAGTTCTTGTATTTTTTTGCTTTTTATTCATGTCAGTTTTCATCTGCCCTTCCTAATTATTTAGACTTTTTTATCTTATATAGGTATTGTATCTGACAAAGCATTACGTGAATCATTACCAATAACGGAAAATATTAACTTTTTTAAGTTATAACAAGAAATAGTAATGTTTTTGTAATAATATAATGATTTGATACCAGGGGCAAAAGGTCAGAAAGCCGATGCAAGCTTGCTTGCAAGAGGATTTTTGACCTCTTGACCCGCCAAAAACATGAGTAAGTAGCCATTTTTCAAAGAAAAATGAGCGGATTACGAATGTTTTTGAGGATTGCGAGAGTGCAAAGCACGTAGCAATCTGGTATCAAAGGGGGCAAAATACCTTTGAACCCCAACATCATGATTTGTAGGAGTGCGTAATATTTGTGTCTGACTCTACTATATGTATTGGGATATTAGAATAGAAGTAAAAGTGGGGAATAATGTGATGGAAGTGCAAAAAGTATAGATTGAGGGGGGCGCATAGAAAAGGAGCAATCTGGTTATAGCGGTGAGGGAGAGGGATTTTCCGGACAAAAAGATCCCGTGACTGATATTGGGGAGATGCACTGCATCTTAGACGGTGATCAGTCACGGGATGGGGGTAAGGGTTATTTAGTTTTTATTCAATGCCAAATTCTTTTAATAATTTCTTTTGGTATTCGATGTCTTCGGTAGCGCGTTCGAGGTCACTGTAGCGTTTGGATTTTAGGAGATATTTGTTTAGTAGTTTAAATTCATTTAATTCTGCTCTGATTTCAGCGCGTCCTTCCTCTCTGCCTTCCTCTCTGGCATCTTCTTTCAAAGTCTTCTCATATAAGTCTTTGTCATATGTCGTCAGAATCATATTTGTCACCTCCGCTCGATGTTTCTTGAGAAAATCTGCCAACACGTCCTGGTGAATACAGGTATCAATTGCTTTTCCTAATGCATCTTCCACAGAAGGTTCCGACTGTATATATTCCCTGACACATTGGACAAATATGGAATATTCTTCAAGCCTTCTACAGTGCTTCATCAGCTCCTGATTGTGACCATAGTTGATGTTCAACATGGTTGCGGTGCATTCCAGGCAAGGTGCTTCGTTATCTGTATTTTCAAAGCAGTCTGAAAGCTTTAACTCCATGGAATCTGGCTGGTTTTTTGTACCATTGTAAAAGACAATATATTTCGGCTTTGGAAGGCGGACTCTTTTTTCATGGTAGATCATCAGATTATTATCTGCAACATACCCTTCATATAACCGAGAGAAATAAAAGACTCCGCGAAGCGGCATGTTTGGGTTAAAAGTGCTTTGATGCTCATACAGATTCATGGTTCCGCCAACTAGGAAGGATACATCATTTTTCATGGACAGATAAAGGACATCTTCCAATGTATTTACTTCCAGGTCATCGGGATTCTGATAGTCCGTGTGGTTGATCGCATTATAAAGCTGCAGCAGATCTTCTTTGTTATTAAAGATCATTCTCCATAACCGGTCCTTATACTGCCGGTTGTGGGTTTGTTTGCTATGGCGAGATTTCTTCTTTTGTTTTCTCATTGCTTACCTCCATTATAATAGAAAACAGTTCATAAGTAAATTCGCCATATCTCATGTTTCATGTAGATATATAATTTTTTCTACAATCAAAGAATTCATATATCATATATGATTCGATTTTCTACATACGCCTATTCAAATGGTACTGGAGTTTTTTATGAAAAGCAATTAAGAAAGAATAAAATTATAAGATAATTAAAAGGCACCCTCCGATCACATTCCGTGATCAGACAATGCCTGTATAATTCTTATTCATTCATGTAATGATATCTCTCACAATGCCATTCCTTTAAACTAATGCATTGCTGAGAATTTTAAGCAGTTCAAGTACGCTTACAAACTGTTGTGTAGAGTTACCTTCAATCCAGCGGACGATGCCCTGCCAGGATGAATTCTGGCGGTATCTGACATTGAGAAAGAAAGTCCCTTTTTGCCCACGATTCTCGATGAAATCTTCCGGTGACTGTACTTTATCAAGCCGGTCAACACCTGAAAACTGGGTTGAAGTGAAAGAACGTGCGCTGGTGGATGCCTGTGGAAATTCGAGTTTGTCGAAGAAATCATCAGCTAATTCGATCAACTGAAGGATATTGGTGAATTTCCAGGGTTCTTTGCTGTAGCAGTGATAAATCCGACCGGACAGCTCTCCATCATTAATATTATCAATACACATGTTAATAAAGTTTGGTGCATACCAACTGATTTGATAGCTTTGTTCCATAAATTATCTCCATTTCTGCCCTGCTGCGAAGATAACATGATTGCAGCTTACCAGGTTTTATTCTCAGTATTGAACTGAATCGGTGAATCTTGCCGGTCTACTTCGGCTACAGAGGACACGAAGTAGTCCAGGTACTGCTTCCAGCTTTTATGCTCTCTGGAGAAGTATCTCTGGATTCTGTCGAAAATCATGCTGCAGTTCTCTTTGTTCGTACCAACGAGAAGTATCAGAAACTGTGATGGGCTGTATTTGGTAAAGGAGTCTCCTTTACGCAGACACTGCTGGATCGTATTCTGAAGCTCACCTGAAAGAACTTCAAGCTTGTCCGGCTTGTCCATCGGCATTCCTTTTCCGTTGGTGATGCTACATAACATTAAGTATACGGACTGTCCGTTCCTCTCAATGATTCGGGAAACGAGACGGTAACTGTCACGGAAACTTGGCAGGCTGCAGTAAAAAGCACCGCCGCGTATATCGTCCTCTTTCAGACGTTCCTTGATGTCGCCGAGTTCCTGTGGTTTGTAGTTAAGGCGGCTGCTCATCTGCTCGAACTGCTGCATCATATGTTCAGAAGGGCGGATTCCAAGCTCTTCGAAAAATAATTTGGCAGTGTTCTCATATTCCTGCACAGCATCCTTATAGCGGTTCAATGCCATATAGCAGTCGATGCGGACGGATTGCCATTCATCGAACGGATATAACTGGCATGCCGGCTCACAGAAACGAAGCGTCTCTTCATAATCTCCGCGTTCGATCAGAAGCTTACAGAGTTCCTGAAGGGATTCGGAATAAATATTCTTATATTGTACGCTTTCAACAAGAACCCATTCATCTCCCGAAAGTTCCGGAAGAAATTCCCCACGGTACATCAGACAGATCTTCTTAAGAAGTGCCAGCTTTTTTACCTTATCGGTACACGTCTGCACATCTTTTGACAGAACCTTAAACTGATGTGCATCAACTTCGGTCGGCATCGGAGCATCCCATCGGTAAATACCTTTTTTGATGTTGATATAATCATGGCTCGGAAGTCCGGCATCTACGATGATCTTTTTAAGACGGTGTGCGGTTACCCGAAGGTTGTTGGCAGCATCGGCAAGTTCTTCTCTTCCATATAATTCATCAAGAAGCTTATCTCTGGAGATACCGTTATCGCCATGGTAGAGTAATATCTGCAACAATTTCATTGCTTTTGTCGTTGTGTTGCGTCCGAATGATACGGGAATCTCTCCGTAGCTTGCTGAGAATCCTCCGAATAAACGAACCTTTAAGACAGGTAAATGATCACTCATAAATTAACCCCCAATTTTACTATTGTGATGGTTTATAACTGATTTCTATTGTAATGGTCTTTGATTTCTTTGTCAAATAAATTAAAGCATATTAGATCAAATAACTTCTTTTAATGTTTTGATTATGCTATAATTTTTCTAGTTGAGTTTTTGAGACTGTTTCACTGTGGAAAAGAAAGGAGGAATTCTGTGCGGCAGAACGATTTATATGAACAAAAAAGACGCTGGCAGAGGATTTTTCTTTTCTTTTTTCTGCTATTTCTGACAGGTGTACTGATACCTGTCGGATGTGCATCGGGGGGAAAAAAAAGCCAGTCCGGGAAAAAGGGGGATCCGAGAGATCCGTCGGCGCAGGTGCTTCAGACGGAGGCTTCCGGTGAAGTGACATATGGAAATGACCTGGTTGTACTGGATGCATCCCATACGGCAGATGGCTATGTGATGATTTGTTATAATGGAAGTAATGAAAAAGTCAAGCTCCAGGTGACATCCCCGGATGGCACAGAGTATACCTATCCGGTTACGGTTGTTGGTGATTATGCGGTTTATCCGCTTCCGGGCGGGAATGGTTCTTATAAGGTAACACTTCTGGAGAGTGTGTCTGTAGAGGACAATCTGTATGCGGTAAGCTTTACCCAGGATCTGGACGTACAGATCACAGATGAATTTTCCCCGTTTCTGCATCCGAATTATTATGTGAATTTCATGGCAGATTCCAAGTGTGTAAAAAAGGGTGAGAGTCTTGCAGGAAAGGACTGCTATTCTGATCTGGATGCGATAACGCAGATTTATAATTTTGTAATTAAAAATATTTCCTATGATAAAAAGAAAGCGGAGAATGTTCCGTATGGGTACACACCGGATCCGGATGAGACACTGGATACAGGGAAAGGAATCTGTTTTGATTATGCGGCGTTGATGTCGGCAATGCTCCGGTCGCAGCGGATTCCGACGAAGCTGGAGGTTGGCTATTCCGGTGATGTGTATCATGCATGGATCAGCTGTTATGTTGATGAGATCGGCTGGGTGGATAACATCATTGAATTTGACGGAAAGAACTGGTCGATCATGGATCCGACACTTGCTGCAAACAACAGTGCTTCGGATGTGAAGAAGTATGTGGGAAATGGAAAGAATTATGTCACAAAGTATACCTATTAGATAAAAGGAAGCCGGATAAGAAGAATGTGGCAGGAATGTGAAAAGGAGGATGGCATATATGGAAAAGCGGACACAGCAGGGGAAGCTTACGAATCTGGAAATTGCTTCGTTCTGCAGTGAAATGGCAATGATCCTGAAGTCTGGGATTTCTTCCCTGGAGGGAGTTGATCTTCTCCGGGAGGATGCGCAGACGAAGGCAGAAAAAGAGCTGTTGGATGAGATTTATCAGTCAGTGATGGATACGGGCAGGCTGGATCAGGCGCTGGAAGAGACGAAAGTATTTCCGGAGTATCTGATCCGTATGACGCAGATCGGAGAAGAGACAGGAACTTTAGATGAAGTAATGGAATCTCTGGCGGAGCATTATGACCGAGAGGAAGCGATCAGGAGAAGTGTCCGGAGTGCCATCTCCTATCCCCTTCTGATGATCGGGATGATGCTGGTGATCATTATCATTTTGATGACAAAGGTTATGCCGGTATTTGATCAGGTGTTCCGCCAGTTTGGTCAGGAAATGACCGGATTTTCAAGAGGGATCCTGCTTGCAGGCAATGCTCTCTCCAGATATTCGGCGGTGTTTGCGGTACTTTTGGCGGTGATCGTCTGTGCGGGTATTTATTTTACAAAGACAGAGAGCGGCAGAAAGAAACTGTATCACATCGGATCAGGGTTTGCATTTTCAAGGGAGCTGAAGGATAAGCTGTCGGCATGCCGGTTTGCCGGAGGAATGTCACTGGCACTGAAAAGCGGACTGACGCCGGAACAGGGAATGGAATTTTCAGAGAACCTGATCGAGGATGATGATTTCCGGAAGAAAGTAGCAGAATGCAAAGCGGATATGGAAAAAGGAACGGATATCGCAGAGGCGCTGGTGAAAGCCGGAATCTTCACAGGTGTTTATGCGCGGATGACATCCATTGCCGGGAAAGCCGGAATGATGGATGAGATGATGGGAAGGATTGCCGATGAGTGTGAGGAGGAAGTGGATGAAAAGCTTTCTTCTATGATCGCAGTTCTGGAACCGACGCTGGTGATCATCCTGTCGGTGATCGTCGGAACGATCCTTCTGTCGGTTATGCTTCCGCTTCTTGGAATTATGTCAGGACTTTAGGAGGCGTATGCTATGTGGAGAAAAGAACGGGAACGGTTTTATCACGGAAAACGGCAGCGCCCACTTCGGAATTTCTGTCTGTCCCTTCTGCTGTTTGTATGTATCTGCAGTGCTTTTTTCAGTGGATTTGAAAGGCTTTCGGACACGACAAGACGCAGACAGAAGGAAAGTCTGGAAAATGCACTCTGGCGTGGTGTGACGCAGTACTATGCGCTGGAAGGACACTATCCGGAGACGCTTGATGATCTGACGGAAAACTGTGGGATCCAGTATGACAAGAAGCAGTTTTTTATTGATTATCAGATTGCCGGTGCCAATATTCTTCCGGACATTACGGTGATCGAACGATAGGAGGAAATGGTCATGAAGCGTAGAAATGAAAAAAAGCATGTGATTGATTTTCTTTTTCCTCTTGCAGTCTTTTTCGTGCTGGCGGCATCATCGGTCGCCATTGTGGTTCTTGCATCGGGATTTTACAGCCAGCAGGTGAAGGCATCGTCGGATTCCTATTCGGGACGGACGGCACTTGCCTATGTGACGGAGAAAATGCACCAGAATGATGAAAATGGTGCGATAGCAGACGGAACTTTCGATGGGGAAAATGCTCTCGTGATCCGGCAGCGTTATGATGAGAAGGATTATGTGACATATCTGTATGCGTATGATGGATACTTAAGAGAGCTTTTTATCCGGGATGGAACGGAAGCAAAAGCATCCGATGGACGGAAGATCCTGGCAACAAAGGACTTCGAGGCTAAGGAAACTTCAGATGGGATTTTTCATCTGTATTGTGAAAATGAAGACGGGAAAAAGACAGATACATTTGTCAGTGTGAAGAGCGCTGCAAGATAGGAGAAGATTTATGGAACGGACACCGGCAAAGCGTTCCAGCCTGTTTTTGCTGGAACTGATGATTGCAATTTTATTTTTCTGCCTTGCTTCTGCGGTGTGTGTGCAGATTTTTGTGAAGGCGCACACGATCAGCCGCGAGACACAGGAACTGAATACGGCGCTTGAGAAGGTTTCCGGGTATACAGAGCTTTTTCTTGCGGATGCGCTGACGGAGGACACGGAGATCTTCTATGACGCAGACTGGCAGGAATGCAGTAAGGATGAGGCTTCGTATGAGATCGTGATCCGGGTGGAGCCGGATGGAAAGCTTTTGCATGGAACATTTACGGTGCAGCGCCTGTCCGGAGAACAGCCGGAAGAAATCTATTCGGTGGAAACAGACCGGATGACAGGCACGGAAAGGGAGTGACAGGATGAAGAGAAAGAAAAGGGGATCATACCCGGGGATTCAGATCGGAACGTCGTACCTGCTTGTGATCTTTGTAATCCTGTGTCTGGTGACATTTGCCACACTCTCACTGTCAAGTGCAAAAAGGGATCAGAGTTATAGTCAGCAGCTTGCCGGCCGGGAAACGGCGTATTGTGAGGCAAATGCAAAGGCGGCGCAGATCATGGCGCAGATCGATGATGCATTTGCAAAAGAGGATCCTGTATTTGCGATTCGGCAGATTGAGGGCGTGACAGCTGAAGAAGACGGAGCGAATCTGGATATTTCCTATGTGGTTCCGGTCACGGACAGTCAGAATCTGGAAGTCGAGATCCTGGCAGATCCGGTAAAGGGAACGCAGAAGGTTGTAAAATGGAAAGAGTCAGCATCTGAGAAATGGGAAGAAAAGTCAACACTTCCGGTCCTTGGAAGTGACTGACGCGAAAGGAGTTTGAGCTATGGATATCATTGTACTGCTTCAGCAGGCAGTTTTAAATCATGCATCGGATATATTTGTTGTAGCAGGTCTTCCGGTTTCTTATCGGGCAAATGGAAGAATCTGCAGGGAGAAGGAAGAAAAGCTGATGCCGCCGCAGACGAAAGAATGCGTTGAGGAATTATATAAGCTGGCAGGAGGACGGGACATCCGGGTTCTTGAAGAAAAAGGAGATGATGATTTTTCTTTTGCTGTTCCGGGACTTTCGAGATTCCGTGTCAGTGCGTACAAACAGAGGGGTGCGCTCTCAGCCGTTATCCGTGTGATCACATTTGAACTGCCGGAGCCGAATGAGATCGGGATTCCGGACCCGGTGATGAGCTTTTATAACCTGTCAAAAGGTCTGGTGCTTGTGACGGGCCCGGCGGGAAGTGGAAAATCTACTACGCTTGCCTGTCTGGTGGATAAGATCAATCATTCAATGGAAAAGCATATCATTACGCTGGAAGATCCGATCGAGTATCTGCACCGGCATGATAAAAGTATTGTAAGCCAGAGAGAGATCAATGTGGATACGGAAAGCTATGTCAATGCGCTACGTGCTTCGCTCCGGCAGAGCCCGGATGTGATCCTGCTTGGTGAAATGCGTGATTATGAGACGATCGATGTGGCAATGACAGCAGCGGAAACCGGGCATCTGGTATTTTCTACCCTGCATACGATCGGAGCAGCAAATACGGTTGACCGTATCATTGATGTATTTCCGGCAAACCAGCAGAGGCAGATTGCAGTTCAGCTGTCCATGGTATTGCAGGCTGTAATTTCACAGCAGCTTGTGCCGACAGTGGATGGAAAACAGGTCCCGGTATTTGAGATCATGACGATCACTCCGGCGATCCGCAATATGATCCGCGACAATAAGGTTCCGCAGATTGATGGAATCGTGTATTCGTCTAATAAAGAAGAAATGCATTCGATGGATTTTGGCCTTCTGAATCTGTATAAAGAGGGGAGGATCACGGCGGAGACGGCTCTCTCCTATGCATCAAATCCGGAAATGCTGAAGAAAAAGCTATAGAAAAACATAACAGGAAGGGGCTGCGGTGAAGCAGTCTCTTCCTGTTTATCGTCAGTGTTTTAAGATTTAGCCAAGGGCTGCAATTGCTTCGATCACGATATCATACTGTTTTTTGACATCGGTAATCAAACCGTCAAGGTTGTCGTATTCCTGGCTGCGGAGCTTTTCGGTCAGAGCATTGCTGACATTGTAAAGTGCAGTAAATCCAAGGTTTACGGCAACACCTTTTAAGGTATGCATTGCACGAAATGCGGTTTCGTAGTCCTTTTTAGCCCAGGATTCTTCAAATAAAGCCATATTGTTGTCTTGCGGAAATTTGAGGACAAATTTGTGTATCATATTTTCATTCATAAACCGGTGAAGAATATCATTATAATCGCCACCAATTTTTACATAACATTCTTGAAGTGTCATTGTCTACAGTCCTTTCTGAACTTTTTTATCTTTGTGAAATCCGTATATTTTTGCCCCCAACATTTTAACATGATTGTAGCATGGCGCGTTATGCTTTACAAGATATTTCATATTATGAATTGTTATGGTAATGAAAAAGGCTTATTTATTCGAAGAAATTGCATCATTTAACTGATTGTACCATTCTTTAGTCTGTGCTTCGTTGCTGCTGTTCAGAAAAATGGTGGTATCTGTTGTCTTTATCTGAAGAACCGGAGGATGTTCAATCCAGATATACATCTGGCAATGTCCGGTTTTACTGCCACGGAAATTACCGAGAAGTTTGCTGTTATCTTCGGAACCATCAGACCGGTAGAATTTTTCATCCGGCAGATTATCCAGAAGAGTTACTGATTCCACATCAGCGAGAGCAAAGGTTGCTGTTTTATAGCCGGATGTAATAGAATACTGGGCAGCATTTTCCGTCAGGCGGATCGGTGTAAAATCGCTCCGGATACAGAGGATACACATCCAGAGGAGAAGAAGTCCGGTGCCGACGAGCATTCCTCCGGTGACATATTTTGCAGAAGGGTGTCCGTAGTTCAGAGAATAATTCATGCTGTTCACACGGTCCTGTACAAAATACCGTTTGTCATTTGGATTGTTGTACCAGCCTTTTCGCCAGTAATAGTCATCATCAATATAAAATGGTGTGCTGTCCTGGGAGAGGATCCGCTCTTTTTCCTTACGCAGCCAGAAAAACATGATCAATATGATGGCAGCCGGTATCAGTTCGAGGAAAATGTAGATGCCCATTCCAACTCCGCCAATCCAGTTGCTGGATGCAATATCCCGGATGATCCCGAGATAGGCGCCGGTATTGCAAATGTTGGAGACAAAAAGGAATATGGTGTATAAACGCTTTTCTAGTGCATTGATCTGCAGGTTGATCTGTGAATTTTCACTGTAAATTTTGTTTGGCATATGGGCGAATAAATAGCCGGTACCCATGTAAGCTGCCGCGACAAGAATTGTGCAGAGAAGCATGACTCTTCCATCACTTTCGGTCAGTAGATAAGTACGGACCTGCGGGAAAAACAGAGGGATCAGAATCACTGCAGCCGGGATCAGATGAAGCTTTGCCGGCAGTATCTTTTTCGCAATTTGTGAGGAAGTGCGGGTATCCACTGCAGCGGACACATCTGCATTTGCTGAGCTGATCCATCCATTTTTCTGCTTAATGTCGTATACTTTCTGATGATAATGATAGACACGGAGGATGGTAAGAAGGCAGAATTCTACGAACCACAGTGTCCATACGGTAATAAAAATAGAAAAGTAAGTAAAGCAAAGCAGGCATACTGCAATTCCTGCAAGCATGTTCCACAAATAAAACTGGCGGTTGCGCTTTTTATAAAGCTGGAGAAGCTCTTTTACGTCGGGATGTTCAAGCTCAGATTTAGGAATATGGACTCCCATCAGCATTCCTTCCCGGTATTTTGCAATATTTCCATAGACTCCGGCAAAGATGCCGACCATGGAAATGTCTGTAATTAAAAATATAATCAGCATCATCATTTCGCTGTTACCTCCATTTCGTTAAATGCTCTCTGGCAGAGTTCCAAGAAGTCGGTCAAAGTCATGCCGTGGAACTTTGCTTCTGCGCTTAAAAGTTCCAGTTCATCTGCCAGCTTTTCGTCAAAGCGATTATCTTGTGGAGCAGAGGAAGTGGGATAACAGATGGTTGTTCCCTTACGGCGGTCTGTCTCGAGGAAGCCTTCTGTTTTCAAAAGCTGGTAAGCTTTGCTGACGGTCATGGTGTTGATACCGAGATCGGTTGTCATCTGGCGGACGGTCGGAAGCGATTCCCCCGGCTCAAATTCCCCTCGCCCGATTCCTTTGACAATCTCGTTGCGCAGCTGAAGGTAGATCGGGACTTCGGACTGCATGTTGATCTTGATGATCATATATCGGCATCTCCTTTCTGTGGGATTTGATTGTATTATACTACGTAATGCAAATAATACAATAGGAGGATAAAAAAACAGGAAAATGATGTACACGCTTTCAAGGTGCAAATAAATCTTAGAATTTGTTTTCCTGAAAGCGCATATGTCAGTTTCCTGATTTTTTATGTGGTTTGTGTTTTGATTAAGTTAAAAGGATTGGCTGTTTGTATGGGAATTAATAAAATTCTGCATATAAACGCGGATATTTTCCATCTGTTCTTTTGTAACCGGATTGCTATATGGAATCCTGTCAATAATGCGGTTTAAGTAGTCATTTTCCGCTATAATATCAAAGCTTTCTTTGAAGTTAATATCGAAGAAATAGACGATATAAGATACCCAGTAATCCATCTGTGTGACGCGGTCTGCGGAAAGGATACATTTATTTTCAAACACTGTTTCGTATACCTTTTGGGTTATATTCTGTGTACCGAGTTCTCCTTCAGAAACGTTAATAAAGGTGCTTGTGGAGTCTACGAGCTTTACCCGGCAGTTGTCCAGCTTGTCCTCATCACGGATCAGCTTTGCGTGTAAAAGTGTCTGCGGATCTGAGATCTCAGGGAGTTCATAATCGCTGTGATGGGCGATTGCAGTGTAAATGATGGAGTCCCATTTGTCATCCGGAAGAAAGCGGCGGATCATGCCTTCATCAAAAAGCACCTTTACACCGTAAGCAGCGTGATCCATTGTGCCAGGCTCAAAGCTGTCGTAGCGCTTTAACTGCTCAAAACGCCCGATGTCGTGAAGGAGTGCAATCAGCCTTGCAAGGTCGGTGTCTTCGGCTGAAAGATGCATCCTTCCGGCAAGCTCTTCTGCCTGTTTTACAACGCCGTAGGTGTGGATGATTTTTAATTTTATGCGGTCATTTTCGCGGTCGTATCCGTTAAGGTAAGATTCAAATTCTTGTTGTGCGAGTGGATAGTACATGAAATTAAGCCTCCTGGAAATATATGGTTAGTGATTAAAAGCTTTATGAATATGATAACACAAATTTTATTCTTTTTTAAATTGTTTCTACCAGAAGAAAATGGTATTATTTGAAATAGGCGTATGTAGAAAATCGAATCATATATAGATATGAGTTTATTTATTGTAGATAAAATTTTATATCTAAACGAAACAAGATTGTCATAAAAATGCCTTTCTATTCAGATATCCTAATAAATTCATAAGCAATCCGCGGAGCCCCGTCACTGACGTAAATAATCCCGCATTCTTCAAATCCATTCTGCTTAAAGCAAGCCTGCATTGGTTTATTATCCTTGTGGGTATCTACACGCAGATGTGAGATCTGTGTCTTGCAAAAATTAAAGCAAGCCCGTGCAATCCCTTTGGTTGTTCCGTCAGATGCAAGGCGGTGAACGGTTCCGTATGGAGCCTCGGAACGCCAGTTTCCATTTTCAATGAGTTGATAGTTCGGTTCGTCTCCGATGATAAGTGTAAAAGTGGCAACGACCTTATCATTTTCTACGCAGACATAACTGTTACCATTCTGGATATCCGGTTCGAGATCTTCGAGAGCCGGATAATTTGCATTCCATTGTGTCGGGTTTCCGTTTGCGTGCATGAACTGGCGGGCGGTGTTAAAAATATTTAAAATCGTGTCTACATCTTCTGGAAGTGTTTTTCTGATTAACATAGTGTTTCTCTGCCTTTATTTGTTTTTTGATGTATTTGAAGTAT